>TARA_B110000037_G_scaffold17325_1_pt1 | contig 58500 bp, 63 predicted proteins | sample TARA_B110000037 | Tara Oceans TARA_B110000037 (sample SAMEA4397196) | marine metagenome | biome: Polar Biome; feature: [MIX] marine epipelagic wind mixed layer (ENVO:01000061); material: water (ENVO:00002006), including particulate matter (ENVO:01000060) such as... | depth 10-100 m | reverse complement strand
ATACTTTTCATCATAAGGGTTTCCAGATTTTGCAATTGCGAAACGCAGTGTACTTTTAATAATTAATATCGATAAAGGTAAAAGTTATCGGAGATCTTACTTTGAAATCTCACTATGTAATTGATAAATTTTATGTTGAATTAGTTTACAATAGAGATACAAATAAGATAGTTGAGGTTCATAGTTTCAAAACTGGTAAGTATTTGGAGAAGTACTTTCCTAATATAGAAACCTTATATTAAGGTAGAAATCGTCTAATTTTTAAAATGGTTGGCAAATGGTTGGAAAAATGCAGGTGTACAAATCTAAAAAACCCTCAAAATCAAAGGATTAAGAAGGTTTTCAGTACTCAAGGCGGGACTTGAACCCGCACGCCCCAAAGAGCACAGGATTTTAAGTCCGGCGTGTCTACCAATTCCACCACTTGAGCATATTGATTGCGCAGCGCAATCAACTTGGTATTTTTTATATATGAGTTGAGCGAAAGACGGGATTTGAACCCGCGACCCCCACCTTGGCAAGGTGATGCTCTACCCCTGAGCTACTTTCGCAGTCATTATCAATGAACGTCCCGTTTGCCATTCAAACGGGTGGCAAATTTAAAACAATTCTTCAATATCCAAAGGATTTTTTGTGAAAATATTTAATAATTATCTGAAATGGAATTCGCCCGCTTTAATCGATTTTACCCTTATGTTATAATTATCTTATTTACAGTGTTTAACTAACTTTAAAATGAATAAGAATATCATTCGGTTTTAACCAAAAACACTAAATATATCTTAAAATTATTCAATCTGTGTAAGTCTTAACAGTATTAGAATTTCTATTAAAATTGGAAATAGATAAACTGTTCTCCTGTTCCGTTTAATGCCAATAGTTATATTTCGACTTTTATTTTACTGCAATTATTGGACACCTCTATGGCTCTGTCTCGAGGTAGTTCATTTTGTTTTGACTAAATTCCATGATTCTATATTTTTAAAAAGTTAATAAGTTCACTAAAATTAATGCAAAAAATACCCAAGTTGGGTAATTAGAAAAAGTGAGGATTGGTTTAGTTAGTAATTCAAATAAAAAAATAATTAACTTATTGAAAACAAAAACATCACTAGTTCAAGGAGACGTCTAAGAATTGAATACCTCTATAGTCGAGCAGATATTCTTCATTTTTATAAATAGGCAGTGATGGATCTTCTGAATTACCTATACCAACACCAGCAAATAAGACTTTCGCCTCGTGCTCTCGTGCATGCTTTTTAAAGGTTTCCATCCAAATAACATCATATTTTTCTGGATCTTTGGGTAAAATGATTGCTTTTACAATTACAAAAAAGCGTTGGTTCTTTTTATCTATACATACAAATTGCGGTTGCTTTCCTAATTTGCTTTCAATTGCAATAAACTCAAAACCTCTTTTCTCTAAATCCTTACCCACCATATTCATGGCCAAATAATGTAATTCTTGATTTGTTAAAGCCGTCATTATTTTTTCTTATTTCTTTTGTTATAATTTTTATCGCCTCGAGTTCTAGGTTTCTTATATTTTTTCGCAATCAATCTTCGGTAAGAACCTCCCTCATTGACTTGACTATTTTTTTCACTTTTTTCGTGAAATGCAGCACCCACAGTATCCTCTTTCCTTTTATGTGGATTGTCAATTTCAACTTCTTTCGGACGTTCTTCCGGAGTTAATTGGTCAGATATTTCAACTTCTGAAGGCAATTCTAAAACAGGAATTTTAAAATCCATCAAGGCTTCAATAGTATCCTTTGCCTCTTGCTCTTTTTCTGTTGAAAATAATATTGTTCTTCCTTCCTTTTCGGCACGACCTGTTCTACCAATTCTGTGCATATAGTTTTCAGGAAAACTAGGCGTATCAAAATTAATAACATGACTAATCTCGTCTAAATCTAATCCACGAGCCATTACATCTGTAGCAACTAATATTCTATTCTCACCTTTATCAAATTGATTGATAGATCGAATTCTATAATTCTGTGTTTTATTGGAGTGAATTACACATAATTCGTCATTATAGCGTTCGTTTAAGGCTTCAAATAAGCGATCTGCACTTCTCTTGTTAGAAACAAAAATTAAGACCTTGCTAAACGCGTCTTTATCTTCTAGTAAATGTGAGACCAAATTCACTTTGGTGTAAAAATTTATAACGTTATAAGATACTTGGGAAATGTTATCGAGAGGTGTACCGCTTAAAGCAATAGAAATCTTCTCTGGAGTTTTAAAATAATCGGTAATTAACAAATCAACATCTTCCGTCATTGTAGCAGAAAACATGATATTTTGTCGACGCACCGGTAAGATTTCGAAGATATTCATCAATTGAAAACGAAACCCTAAATCGAGCATTACATCAACTTCATCAATTACCAATTTTTGAATCGATTTCATTTTCAGTGTTCTACTCAATGCTAAATCGTATAAGCGACCAGGAGTTGCAACAATGATATCGACACCTTGCGCAATTGCTTGTTTTTGGGTGTTGATATTCGTTCCCCCATAAACACCTAAAACACGTACATTGATATATTTTGCTATTTTTTCAATCTCCTCAGCAACTTGCAATACCAACTCTCTAGTTGGAACCATTACCAAAACTCTTGGAGTTTCTTGTTTGGAAAATTTTAAATCGCGCAGTATGGGCAGCATATAGGCAAAAGTCTTCCCTGTACCGGTCTGAGCAATACCTACCATATCTTTACCAGAAAGAATTACATTAAAAGATTGCTCTTGTATTGGTGTTGGCTGTTTAAATCCTAAATCATTAACTGCATATTGCAATTGATTGGATAGATTTAATTCTTGAAAAGTACTCATCAAATTTAATTTTGGGCAAAGATACCATTATTAAAATATAAAAGCCCAACACTGAATGTTGGGCTTTTATATCAATTCTATCATGTAATATTATCCTCCAAAGTCATCGAACCTGATGTTCTCATCGGCAAGACCAAAGTCTTCTCCCATTTTCTGAACAGCATTGTTCATTAATGGTGGGCCACAGAAATACAATTCAATATCTTCTGGTGATTCATGAAGACTCAAGTAATTTTCAATCACACAATTGTGAATGAATCCTATAAATCCATCTCCTGGAGCATCAATATTTTCTTTCACTTTCCAGTTATCTTCTTCCATAGGTTCAGATAAGGCTAAGTAAAATTTAAAGTTCGGGAAGTCTTTCTCTAAGTTATAAAAGTGATCTAAATAGAACAATTCTCTTTTAGAGCGACCACCATACCAATAGGTGACTTTTCTACCAGTTTTTAAGGTTCTGAACAATTGGTACAAGTGAGAACGCAATGGCGCCATACCAGCTCCACCACCTACATATAGCATTTCTGATTCAGATTCGTTGATAAAGAATTCACCATAAGGCCCAGAAATAGTTACTTTGTCTCCTGGCTTTTGGTTAAAGATATATGAAGACGCGATCCCTGGATTTAAATCCATCCAACCACCTGTTGATCTATCAAAAGGAGGACAAGCGACACGTACATTTAACATGATTTCTCTTCCCTCTGCAGGATAAGAAGCCATAGAGTATGCTCTCTCAATAGTCTCTTTATTTTTCATTACCAATGGCCAAAGTTTAAACTTGTCCCATTCGGCTTGAAATTTATCCGGAGTATCGTGTTCTTCGGGGTGTGCTGTAATATCCATATCAGAATATTTTACTTCGCAAGGTGGAATCTCAATTTGAATATATCCTCCTGCTCTGTAACCCATATCTTCCGGAATCTCAACAACAAATTCTTTAATGAAAGATGCAACGTTATAATTTCTTACAACGGTAGCTTCCCATTTTTTAATTCCGAAAACCTCTTCTGGAATCATAATTTCCATGTCTTGTTTTACTTTAACTTGACAGGACAATCTTGCTCCGTGTTTTAATTCTTTTCTAGAAAAGTGTGGAGTTTCGGTAGGAAGTGCTTCCCCACCGCCACTTGTTACATGGCATTCACATTGAATACAAGTACCACCTCCCCCACATGCAGAGGGTAAAAATATTTTTTGTGCTCCTAAAGTACTCAATAAAGAATCTCCAGAACCCACTATAATTTCGCGCTCACCATTAATCAAAATCTTTACAGGTCCTGATGGTGATAATTTTTGTTTTATGAATAGTAAAAGTCCGATCAAGGCAAGTGAAATCAGTAGAAATATAACTACCGTTACTGCCATTGTACCTCCTGTGCTTGTTGCTAATATCATTTTTTTATTCTATTACTTTAGTATTATTTGCAATATCGTTTTGTTGTTCCACTGAAATAACTACTGTTGTTTCTGCTGGTACCTCTTCTTCATCTCCGCCAGTTAACATTCCGCCAAAACTCATAAATCCGATCGCCATTAAACCAGTTACAATAAATGTAATTCCTAAACCTCTTAAGGCTGGTGGTACATTTGAATATCTAATTTTCTCACGAATAGAGGCTATTGCCAAAATTGCTAAGAACCATCCAATTCCAGAACTCACGCCGTAATTAAAAGCCAACCCGAGCGATTGAATTTCTCTAGACTGCATAAATAACGACCCCCCTAAAATGGCACAGTTTACTGCAATTAATGGTAAAAAAATACCTAATGAGTTGTATAACGAAGGTGAAAACTTCTCGACAATAATTTCTACCAATTGTACCATGGTTGCAATGGTTGCAATAAACATGATAAACGATAAGAAACTTAAATCGTATTCGGCATATTCTGGACCTAACCAAGCCAAAGCCCCATCTTTTAAAAGATACGTATCCAATAACCAGTTTAAAGGAACTGTAATTGCCATTACAAAAATAACTGCCGCTCCTAAACCTACAGCTGTTGTTACTTTTTTAGATACAGCAAGGTAAGAACACATTCCTAAGAAGGTGGCAAATACCATGTTATCTATAAATATTGATTTGAAAAATAATTCTATATGTTCCATATATTTTAGTTTTTAGTGGTTAGTCTTTAGTTATTTACAAACAACCATAAACCGTCAACTAAGTTTAATCCTCGATTAATGCTTTACTCTTATTACGTTGTACCCAAATAATGAGACCTACTGTAATCAGTGCCATAGGTGCCAATAGCATAAACCCATTATTTTCATAACCGTATGCGTATACGCCAGTTTTTTCGATAGCATCTCCTAATACAGGGAATCCTAATAAAGAACCAGATCCTAATAACTCTCTAAAGAATCCCACAATAATCAAGATTACTGCGTATCCTAATGAGTTCCCAATACCATCTAAAAATGATTTCCAAGGACCGTTTGCCAAAGCGAATGCTTCAAAACGTCCCATAATGATACAGTTGGTAATAATTAACCCAACAAATACAGATAAGGTTTTACTTAATTGATACGCAAATGCTTTTAAAACTAAATCCACAATAATTACCAATGTTGCCACAACAATTAGTTGTACAATAATTCTAATTTTCGATGGAATGATATTTCTCATTAAAGAGATTACCACGTTTCCTAATCCTAATACAAACAGCACTGCAATAGACATTACTATTGATGCTTCTAACTCAGCTGTAATTGCCAAGGCAGAACAAATACCTAATACTTGAATTGTAATTGGATTATTATCTGCTAATGGGTCTGTAATTAATTTTGTATCTCTTTTTGATAAAAGTCCCATATAATTAGTTTTTTAAAGTTTGTAAATAAGGCATGTACATTCTCAAATCTTTTCTAATCATCGCTGCAATACCGTCTCCAGTAATTGTTGCTCCTGCAATCGCATCTACCGCATTATCGGTTTTGCGTTCGTTTTTAGGATCTATATTTGATTTTGAAACTGCAATTCCTGCAAAATTTTCTTTTTGATTTAAAATATGCTCACCAGTAAAATCATCCATAAAGAATCGTTGATTGATATTTGCTCCCAATCCAGGTGTCTCTCCCTTATGATCAAAAAACACACCCTGTACAACTAGGTTCTTATCTAAAGAAATATAACCCCAAATAGCATCCCACAATCCTTTTCCTCGCATAGGAACGATATAATAAGGCGCACCCTCCTTTTCGCCAATAAATAATGGCAAACGCCTTTGGTAAGAAGCCTCTTTTGATTTCGCCGATTCAACTTTTAAGTCTATTAAATAAGCTTCGTCATCTTCGGTTACATTATCACCTTGAATTATGACCTGCTTCGTAATATATGTACTGAATTCTTTTGCAACATTATCTGTAGAAATAAATGCAACGCTTTTTTCATCGTTATCATTAACACCCATAGCATACAAAATGTTTTGTTGCTTTTCTAAACGTTTATTCTCGTCTATCTTGCCTTTTAATGATGTTGCTAAGAATGCTAATGAAGCACCTACAACAAACACCATAATAACAGCAAATAGGATCGTATAAGAATTTTTATCAGTTCTTTTTTCCATCGTTATGCAGATTTAACTTTTAACCGTTTCATTCTTCTTTTTACATTTCCCTGAACCACATAATGGTCAATTGTTGGTGCAAACACATTCATTAGCAAAATTGATAACATTATACCTTCTGGATATGCCGGGTTAAATACACGAATCAAAATTCCAATAAATCCTATTAAGAAACCGTAAATCCATTTACCTTTATTTGTTTGTGATGCCGTTACAGGATCTGTTGCCATATACACTATACCGAAAGCAAAACCACCTAAGACTAAGTGCTGCCAAAACTCCGTATTCATTAAAGCATAAAACTTACTGTTTTCTCCAATGATTCCAGCAGCTGTAATTTGATTAAAAATCAACCCCATTACAATGGCTCCTATTACTGATGATAGCATGACTCTCCAACTTCCAATTTTAGAAAAGATTAAGAATAATGCTCCTAATATTATTAATAAGGTTGACGTTTCTCCAACAGAACCCGGAATAAATCCGTAGAACATTTCTAGTGCAGAATATGCGGCTTCTTGCCCCTGTGCCAAAGCACCTAAAACAGTTTCACCAGACATAGCATCTGCAGTTCCAGTTCTTTCAACTGCCTCTGCAACCCATACTTTATCACCACTCATCCAAGTTGGATAAGCAAAGAATAAAAACGCACGAATTAATAAAGCCGGATTTAAAATGTTCATTCCAGTTCCACCAAATACTTCTTTTCCTATAACAACACCAAAAATTATGGCTACTGATAACATCCAAAGAGGTATATCTACAGGAACAATTAAAGGAACTAACATTCCTGTTACCAAGTATCCTTCCTCAATCTCATGTCCTTTTTTGATTGCGAATAAAAATTCAATTCCCAATCCAACAACATAAGAAACAAATACCAAAGGAAGTATTTTTGCAAATCCTATCCAAAAGTTTGCAGCATTCCAAAATTCAGCGCTAAAGAATCCACTAGAAACTCTTTCAATTTCACCTGCAGCCAAATGATGTTGATACCCTGCATTAAACATTCCAAAAATTAAACAAGGAACCAATGCCATAATGACTGTGTTCATTGTTCTCTTTAAATCATCTGCCCCACGAATATGCGACCCAGAATGTGTCGTTTCATTTGGAGTATATAAAAAGGTATGGAATCCGTTAAACAACGGTGCCATTTTAGTCCCTCTATACTTTTCTTTTAGGTTATGTAATTTATCTTTTAGAGCCATATATTTAGTATTTTTCATTTCGCTGAGCGAAATGAATAATTATCCAATTTCTTTAATCATTAAGTCCAACCCTTTTCTAATAATATCTTGATGTGGTTGCTTAGACACACATATAAATTCAGTCAAAGCAAAATCTTCAGGAGCAACTTCGTACATTCCTAGTGCTTCCATTTCATCTAAATCTTGGTACATACAAGCCTTTAATAATTGCAATGGATAGATATCTAGAGGGAATACCTCTTCGTAATTTCCAGTCAAAACAAATGCTCTATGCTCACCGTTTGTATTGGTATCTAAATCATATACTTTATTTTTGTTTAGCCAAGAAAAAGTTAATGCACGCGTAGTAGAGACCTTTTCAAACACCGGTTTGTTCCATCCAAATAATTCGTAATAATTTCCTTCAGGAATTAAAGTCACAGTATTGTCATAGTATCCTAAAAACCCATCTGGTTTGATTGCACGTCCAGTTAATACATTTCCTGAAATCAATCTAAATTCATCACTTTCAACACCAGCGTCATACACAAATGTAGAAACTTCAGCTCCGATTATAGTTCTATAGTATTTCGGAGTTTTCACAATAGATCCTCCAACCGCGATGATACGTTCTGCGTTGAATTTCCCAGTTAATAATGTCTCGCCAATAATTACCAAATCTTGAGGAGTAACTGTCCAAACAACTTCTCCTTTATTAACAGGATCTATTTGCGCAATTTGAGTTCCAACATTTCCTGATGGATGCGGACCTGAAACTTTATGTAAAGTAATTCCATCTAGGCCATCCAAAGGTGAATTAGAATCTGCACCTACAGAAACGTGAACTGCACCTTCTGTCAATTTCCCTAAAGCAGTAATTGCTGCTTGCAACTCAGTTTCTTTTCCTTCTAACACATAATCGTAATTTGCTGTTAAAGGAGCGCTTGAATATGCTGAAACGAAAATTGCTTTTGGTGCAACATTCGGATTTGCAATTACATCGTAAGGACGTTGTTTTATAAAAGGCCAACAGCCAGAAGAAAGCAATATACTCTTGATGGTTTCGGCATCAACTACTTTCACATCAATCGCCTTATTTTCAAAATAAGATTGATCTTTATCTGCAGTAATTTTTACTGCTAAGATCTTTCTTTTTTCCCCACGAATAATTTCCAAGACCTCACCGCTCACAGGAGAAACAAACACCATTTGATCGTTCTCTTTATTGTGAAAAATAGCCTCACCTGCTTTTACCTTGGTGCCTGCCTTTGCAATAAGCTTAGGAATAATTCCGTGAAAATCTGCGGGTAGCAATGAATATACGTTGCTGGCTAAAGCGTTGGTGGTAACTTGAGCTGCTTCGCCTTTCAATTTAATGTCCAACCCTTTCTTGATTCGGATGTCTGTTGACATATTCTAAATTTGAATTAAGTTTTTTGCCTCTAAAAAGCGCTGCAAATTTAGCCAAAATTGATTTTATAGGGAAGTTAATTCTACATTTATATATAGAATATTCATTATTTATAATAATTATAAATAGCATTCTAATTAAGTTAGTTTCCAGTTCAAATTAATTACATTTATAATTCAAATTAAATTAGGTATTATACTATTCTCAACTACGGAAATAATTACCAATAAATAAATTACAGAACACCTTGAAATCGCTCCAGGAACTGCTGTAAGAGCGCGAAATATAGGGCGTGATATTTTCGTAGGACTCAAGAATATACGAAATTACAGGCTGAATTTTCGGAGTAGGCCATACAAAGAATGGTGAGAGATACGAAAAGATTAAACGAAGATGCCTTGGTGAATGTTAGACTCACCCATTCTATAGTGACGCAAGGTTGTTCAGAAATATTAGCGCACGGAACTGCGGTAAAATTGAAATGATATGGATTTTTTGACGACGGCTGTATTTAGTATGCACGGATGGTTCTGGTTAACATCTTTGTTGATTTTAATTTTTCTGATTATTCGTAGAATTAAAGTAAAAGAATCTGAAGATTTTGAGTATTAATTGAATTTTTTTGTACACACCTTAAATGTCTATTACCTCTAATACAAGTTATCACTAATCTATCGAATATTTTTTCTCAGAAGTACCTTCTATTGAGTTTCTAAATGAATTCATTCAGGTAAAGTTGAAGAAATTTCGCTTTTATTTTATGATACGTTCCTACAAAACTTCTCTTAGCGTTGCTTATAGCAATATGTACCCATATTAAAGTTTCTTAAGTAGTCTGTTTATTTATTTTTACTAATATGGATATCGAGATAATCAGCAATATTGACATATGAGGTACTTTAGTCTGTAAAAACGATAAATTCTTCAATCTCTATGGCTTGTCGGGGCGTTCGATCTGTGTCTTCTATTTTATGGACTTGAAGTGCCTCCCCTCCAAAATATCTAAATTGCCTATCTACTCTCCCTGTGTTAATATTTTGAATAATGGTACTTTCTGCGATAATCATAACACTTGACTTGGTTTTACTACCACGTCTAGCCTTTTAATTTTTATGGACTTACTCTGAAGATTCTATGATAAATAACCTTCATTCATTTCTATCATTCCTTCCAAAATATAACGATCATCACTTTGCCCCATCGCTTTGCACAACTGAGGAACCACGAACCATAACGGCTCATAACATTTTAATCCTAATTGACGCTCTATCTCCTTACTTGAAAACCTTTTTTTAGTAACATTCATCAAAAATATAGTCTTATACTATATCATAAAAGATAACTTAGAACTTTCCATTATTGTCCCGCTGCGAAGTGATGCCATAGGATTAGAAGTTTTACACTGATAACTCCATTTATTAATTAACCAATAGTGCGCTGTTGCTTCAAACGCTTACAAATAACCCCTTGATGGTCTCTTTGGGCTTTATAAGGCAACCTCAACTCTATTCACCTATGGACATATACCTTTGCAAAAAAGTTGCCTGAGGCCTTCTTAATATTTAAAAATTAACTTTTTAAGAAACAATCGCTTTTTTTGGTAGTCAATGATCGCATGACCCTTCTCCAAAACATCTGAACCAATAATACCATGTACCTTTTTGGCTCCATGATTTTTTAAAGCCTTGTTTACATGTGTTAAATCAAAAAGAACCAAATCCAACCCTTCATATTTCCAACTTTCTATTTCAATCTTGTTATTCCTTGCTTCTTGTGTATCCATTTCCGAATTTCCCGCTCCAGCCGCCTTTATTTTTGAAGCGAAAGCATCTAACCCAAAATATTCGATCCGATCAAACCCAACACATGAACTTGAAGCACCAGTATCTAAAATGAACCGCCCTTTAATTCCATTAATTTTTACTTTAATTTCAAAATGATTTGTATTTGTTTTTTTTAGTTTTATTTTGATATATCTTTTTTTCAAAAGGATACTTTTTAGGCTTATCATTTAGTGGTATTTTTACCAAAAGTAAATAATCTCTATGAATATCACCGATACGCATACACATTTATATAGTTCGCAATTTGATGAAGATAGGGATACAATGATGCAACGAGCTTTAGGTCTGGGAGTCTCTCGTTTTTTTATTCCTGCTATAGATTCTACCCATACAAAATCGATGCTTGACTTGGAAAAAAACTATCCTGACAATGTGTTTTTAATGATGGGATTGCACCCAACGTCGGTTAAAGAGAATTACAAAGAGGAACTTTTACATGTAAAAGAAATGATTTCTTCTCGCAAGTTTCATGCTATTGGAGAAATTGGAATTGATCTATATTGGGATAAATCTTTTTTAGCCAAACAACAAGAAGCCTTTAAAACTCAAATTCAATGGGCAAAAGAATTAAACCTTCCTATTGTTATTCATTGTAGAGATGCTTTTGATGAAATTTTTACTATTTTAGAAACAGAAAAAGATGATAAATTATTTGGAATATTTCATTGCTTTACAGGAACTCTGGAACAGGCTCAAAGGGCTATTTCTTTTAACATGAAACTAGGGATAGGAGGTGTTGCAACCTTTAAAAATGGAAAGATTGACAAGTTCCTAGATCAAATTCCGCTAGAGCATATTGTTCTAGAGACTGACGCTCCATATTTGGCACCAACACCATATAGAGGAAAACGAAATGAAAGCAGTTACATTACAAATATACTGGATAAATTAGTTGATATATACGGGTTGACTTTTGAAGAAATCGCAAATATTACTACGCAAAACTCAAAAAGTATTTTTGGGATCTGATCAAATTATATATATATATCAAACCATTCATTGGAACCGTAAAAAATATTAGGGAATGAAAATGGTGTTTCTTCCATTTCAATTCTAAATGATAATTCGACACGTTTCGACTCCATTCAACATTCAACAGTCAGTATTCAATCGTAAGTTTCAAATTGTTTAAAAGAATGTGCAAATCAATTAGAAGAATCTTTTAATAACCAAAGAAAAGAATTTGACCTAAAACTGAATCCGAAAGGAACTGAATTCCAAAAATCAGTTTGGAAAGGACGCCAAAATATTCTATTTGGAAAAACGCGTTCATATTTGGAGGAAGCAAATCAATTGAAAAATATAAAGGCGATTAGAGCCGTTGCCTCATACAGCGGAAAAAATCCTATTTGGATTGTTATACCATGTCATAGAACTATTGGCTCCGATGTTTCCTTAACAGATATAATGGGGTGTTTAGCGAAAAAATGGATGCTAGAACCTAAAAGTAGATTGAAACAACAATCACTGTTTTAAAATGGCTGATTTCACTTTATTTCTAAAATAGTTCCTGCTATATGACGAGTGCCATTTTCTAAATTAAAATAATAGGTGACTAAAACACGATTATTATCTAATTGTACAGGCCAAGTATAACCAAGGTCTCTAGAACCGCCGTCATCTCTTATAATTATCTCAGATGCCGTTTTAAAGTCTGTACATTCAGCATTTAAAATTCGAGCTCGTATTCCATAGGGTTTATGTCTATATCCATACGTTAGCAATACCCGGTTATCAGTTAATCGAAACGCATTTAATGGATGCCCTTGAAAACCCATCTGCTCCCAATTAAATGATTTACCACCATCAGTAGAACGTGCAATACAGGCCTGATCGTCCATACCACTTGTTCTTAAAAAACCAACCAAATCTCCTTTAGGAGTTTGATAAATAGACGCCTCATTAAAAGATATCTTATCATCCATTGCCACTACCGACTCATATTCCCAATTTAAACCCTTGTCATTAGAAATCAATAAATGATTAGACGTTTTCTTTAAACTACTTGAATCCATTGCCGCTACAATCCAATAAATCCTTCCATTCTTTCCTTCATACATTGCCCCTCGATTGTATGCCGGAACCGGATTTCCCAAAGCATTGAAGTTTACTTCTGGCACTATATGAGGTGGATAGATAGGTTTAGACCAAGATGTACCACCATCGGTTGACCTTACAATATACCCTCCTAAGAAGATTGCCTCTCCAGATTTGAAATATGGTTCTTTCAAATTAGAAATCCCGCTTGGACGAACGAATGCCCAACCATAACTGGCACATAAAATAGTGCTATCTTTTAATTGGAGTAAACAAGGATCTTGCGACCCTCCAAACGGATGCGCATAAATTAATTCCGGTTGCTTTGTCCAATTTTCGCCATCTTTTGAACTTACCGAAACTAAATAACTGTTCGGGTCTGTGTGATTCGTACCTTTTTCTCCAAATATCTTTCTATCCGGAGCATGACGAAAGGCGACCATAATTTCTCCATCTGGTTTTTTAATGACAGAAGGAAACGCAGCATAAAACTGAGCGTCTTCATAAATAACAATATCCTTTACTTTTCGGATATTATTAAACTGAATATTAGAATTTATTTCGTTTTCGGTCACAACCGACTGTGAATACGAACTCATAGAAATGAATCCAACAAGTATAAACACTAAATGTTTTTCTCTCATTTATATCAGGTATAAGTAAATTTTAGACAAATCACAAACTTTTGTACTAAGTTATAAATAAATAGCTCGTTTAAAAAAATCAAAAGGTTTACTATAAAAAAAAGACTCCTATGCTGGAGTCTCTTAATATTTAAATTTTATTCTAAAAATACAACTCTTACATTTTCATCAACCAATTTCTTATGGAAACTTCTTCAGAAATTATACCTTTTAGTTCAGAAATTTTTACTCTCTTTTGTTCCATCGTATCTCTATAACGAATTGTTACAGAATCATCGGTCAACGTATCGTGATCTACAGTAATGCAAAATGGCGTTCCGTTTGCATCTTGTCTTCTATAGCGCCTTCCAACAGCATCTTTTTCGTCATATGCGATGTTGAAATCCCATTTTAACTCTTCAACAATTTCACGAGCAACCTCTGGTAAACCATCTTTTTTTACCAATGGTAATATTGCCGCTTTTGTAGGTGCTAATACTGCTGGCAATTTTAAAACCGTTCTCGAAGTCCCATTTTCCAGTTCTTCTTCTTGTAATGAATTTGAGAAAACCGCTAAGAACATTCTATCCAACCCAATAGACGTTTCTAACACATATGGTACATATGATTTATTCTCTTCATGGTCGAAATACTGTAATTTCTTCCCAGAAAATTCTTCATGTGCTTTTAAATCAAAATCAGTTCTAGAGTGGATTCCTTCCAACTCTTTAAATCCAAATGGAAAACGGAATTCAATATCTGCAGCCGCATCTGCATAATGCGCTAACTTATCATGATCATGGAAACGATAATTATCCTCTCCCATACCTAATGACAAATGCCATTTCATTCGTGTTTCCTTCCAATACTTATACCAATCTTGTTGAGTTCCAGGCTTAATGAAAAATTGCATTTCCATTTGTTCAAATTCACGCATACGGAAGATAAACTGGCGTGCCACAATTTCATTCCGAAATGCTTTTCCAGTCTGTGCAATTCCAAAAGGAATTTTCATACGTCCTGATTTCTGAACATTTAAAAAGTTAACAAAGATCCCTTGCGCCGTTTCTGGACGCAAATATAAATCCATGGCACTTTCAGCACTCGCACCTAGTTTGGTGCCAAACATCAAGTTAAACTGCTTTACGTCTGTCCAGTTTTTTGAACCAGATAATGGACATACAATTTCCAACTCCTCAATCAATACTTTTACGTCGGTTAAATCTTCTTTTTCTAAAGATTGTCCCATGCGTTTTAAAATAGCATCCCCTTTTTCTTTATATCCTAAAACTCTTGGATTCGTAGCTAAAAATTGAACTTTATCAAAAGACTCACCAAATCTTTTGGCTGCTTTTTTAACTTCTTTCTCAATTTTAGTATCTAATTTTCCAACATAGTCTTCAATCAATACATCTGCTCTATATCTCTTTTTTGAGTCTTTATTGTCGATTAAAGGATCATTAAAAGCATCTACGTGACCAGAAGCCTTCCATATCGTTGGATGCATGAAAATAGCCGAATCCAAACCAACGATATTCTCGTTCATTTGTACCATGGCTTTCCACCAATACTCTCTAATATTCTTTTTTAATTCTACACCATTTTGTGCATAATCATAAACCGCACTTAATCCATCGTAAATTTCACTACTCTGAAATACATATCCATATTCCTTAGCATGTGATATTACTCTTTTAAATTTATCTTGTTCTTTTGCCATGCTGCAAAAATAGTAAAGGTTTTAACAATTTAAAGTATTTAAAATCAAAAAAATGACGGTAACAAATGTACCGCCATCTTCTTTAAAAAAATTATTTTCTCTCTATTTTAGTGTAAAATTAGTAAGGCCTACAAATCTACCATCGAGGTATACGTTGACGGTATATTTTCCTTTGTCAATTTCTTTTCTATTTACTTCTACAACATTAATCACTTCTAACTTATCATTGACAAATTCTACATCAAATCCATCTGAGTACTGAATTTCAGTGGCTCCATCATTTAATACAGTCGTACCCTTGTCTAAAACCAAATCACCCGCTGGATTCAATACTTGAACATGAACTTCTCTAGAGCCAACTTCTGCCAATTGATTCTCTGAAATTGTAAAACTAACGCGAAGAGCATCCGTATTTCTAGATCGCGTAGTTTCCTTTAATTGCCCGCCATTTGTTCTGCGCATGACATTCACCTTAACAGCATTCACTTTTAAAATTGACCCTGTTGTTACCTTATCTGTTAACTCTGTGTTAAACTGATTTAAAGTATCTATTTTCTTATCTCTATTTTCAATTTCAACATATGCTTCTTTAATATTTTTATTCAAACTTACATTCTCTGCTTGTAATTGTTCAATACGCTCAAACAATTCTTTATTAGAGGCATCAATGGAGGCAATTTTACCGCGGTATCTACGAATGATACTTTTATTGGTATCTTTCAAATTACTAACCGAATCACGAAAAACAATAATTAGCGCTCGCTCCTCTTCCAACTCTTCAGACAAACTAGAATTTTGGGCAATAGCATCATCATATTGCGAAATCATTTTGTCCAACTCCCCCTGAATATTTTCTTTCTCCTCTGTCAAGTACACCTTCATTTCTGACGCTTCATTTTTAATTTGATAGGTATACCCTAAGGAGACTAAAAGTAATACTATTAGAACACCTATAACAATTTGCTTAATTAGCGGTTTTTTGTTTTCCATAATTTCTAGTTTTAATATTGACACCCTTATTAACGGTCAAACTTACTCAAAATTTCACAAATCAACATATTATTTGAATTTATAAGTAATTAAATAGAGAAAAACTATTTTAAAATTCTAAAAATAAGATCAATATTTCTACTATTTAATTCTTAAATTACTGCTTTGATACAACCACATAAAAAAAATTGCAATTATTTAAAGACATATTTGATCTGTTCTTTCCCGAAGTCTGCTTAGCATGCAAAAATCAATTGTATTCTAATGAGTCGAGTATTTGTACTTTTTGCAGGCATGACTTTCCACAAACAGATTTCACAAATGTGTCAAATAATCAATTGGAAAAACTTTTTCACGGTAGATCACCAATTAAAGAGGCTACTGCTTTATTTTACTTTCATAAAAAAGGCAAGGTTCAAGAATTAATACACCAATTAAAATACCGCAACCATCAAGAAATAGGAGAAGTACTCGGGTATTGGCTTGGTGAAGATCTAAAATCCAGTAATCGGTTTAAATCTATCGATTATATTGTCCCAGTTCCCATCCATCCAAAAAAAAGAAGAAAAAGAGGCTATAATCAATTGACTAAGTTTGGAGAAGCACTCGCTCAAACGCTTTCCAAAACACTCATTGAAAATGAATTGCAAAAAATTGATAGTACAGAAACACAAACAAGGAAAGGAAAAATGGAACGCTGGTTAAATGTTCAGAACCATTTTGAAATAAAAGATCTTTCTTTCTTTGAAAACTGTCATGTACTTTTAATTGATGATGTGATTACAACAGGTGCTACTTTAGAGGCGTGTTCAAACCAATTCTTGAAGTGTAAAAACGCTACAGTAAGTATTGCTGTTATAGCATATACAGAATAAAATATCTAAACCTTTCATACAGGTATGAAAAAAATAAATCGTTTCTTTGCATCACATAATTTTTTAAGAAAGTTGTTAATCAACATAAAGTAATAACCTCTAAAAGAGCCCGTTTAACCAGATGATTTTTCGTTTTTTATCTATTCTTGTTGGTATTTTAATATTTGTTGGTTGCGCCCGAAGAGGAAAGCCTGAAGGCGGAGAAGAAGATGTGGATCCACCTATTTTTTTGAATGCAGAACCATCTCACGAATCAATACATTTTAAAGAAGAAAAAATAAGACTTAATTTTAACGAATATGTTAAATTAAAAGATGTGAATAATCAATTGGTCATTTCTCCTCCCATGAAAAACAGACCAATTATTACGCCGGCTGGTTCGGCGAGCAAAACGCTCAAAATTAGAATATTAGATACACTACAAAAAAACACGACCTATACTTTAAATTTTGGAAATAGTGTAGAAGATAATAATGAAGGAAACGCTATAATTAATTACAAATATGTTTTTTCTACTGGTGATTATATTGATTCCTTAAAAATAAAAGGAAGTATTAAAGATGCTATTCGAAAAGATACCATAGAAAATTTTTCTGTGCTATTGTATAAAATTACCGAAGCATATACCGATTCAATTATCTTTAAGGAGCAACCAACTTACGCAGGAAAAACGATAGACAGTGTTAACTTTGAGATTACAAATTTAAAAGAAGGTAAATACCTAATAATTGCCCTAAGAGATTTTACGAGCAATTACAGGTATGACCCCAGACAAGATAAAATTGGGTTTTACTCAGAATTCATAACGTTACCAACTGAAGATACCTATGATATATCCTTGTTTAAGGAAGTTCCTGCCTTTGAAGCAACTAGACCTTCTGAAGTTAAAAAGGGACGTATTTATTTTGGCTATGAAGGTGATCCGAAGAACATGAAAATCGACTTGCTTTCTGATTCTATTCCAGATTTTAAATCAGCCCTGGTATATGAAGAAGGAAAAGATTCTGTTAGTTATTGGTACACTCCAATGGAAAGAGACTCTCTTGTTTTTAAAGTTTCCCAGAATGAGTATATGAAAGAATTTACGGTTAGATTGAGGTCTAAAGAACTTGATTCTTTAATGGTTTCGTCAAAATATAGTGGGACATTAAATCTAAAAGATACTTTTTCGATAGCGACTAACATTCCTATTGACAAAATAAACAGAAGGAAAATAACTATTCTTGATAAGGACTCTCTTGATGTTTCATACATTACTTCGTTTGATCAGTCTAAAATGAAATTAAAATTCGATTTTGAAGTACAATCGAACCAAGAATACAAATTCAAATTTCTCCCTGAGGCGATTACGGATTTATTTGGCAATGTGAATGACACCTTGAATTTTAACATAAAAACCAAGGCACCAGACGATTATGGTATTATTTCCTTTACAGTAAAAAATATTAGAAACTTCCCTATTATAGTTCAACTTTTAGATAATCAAGATGCTATTATTGAAAGTATATATTCTGAAAACGAATCTTACTTTCGGTTCGAAAACCTTGAAACATCTAATTATTGGATTCGGATAATTTTTGATACTAACAAAAATAAAAAATGGGATTCTGGAAATTTTTTGAATAGAATTCAACCAGAAAAAATCATTTATTTTCCTGAAAAAATTGAAGTTCAATCCAATTGGATATCTGACAAAACATTTATATTAGAATAACGTTCTAAACATACCTCTATGAATTTATTACATTTGGTTAATAGAAAAAGCGATTGAATCATATAATAAAAATAATCACCCCATTACTAATTGTATCCTTGTTTGTACTCCCTTCTCATTCGCAGAAAGTTCGAAGCGAAAGGAGTCATGAGATAGCTGCTGCTTTTGGTATGTCTAATTACACTACGGATTATGGAGCAAGATATAATACAGATTCTAATATTACGAAAAACTATGGTATAGGTTTTGGAATTATACATTATTTAACATTTACTAATTATCGCTACCGATGGAATCATCAAATTAGTTATTGGGCGCAACATTTTAAGATTCGATCTGAACTATCGTACCATTCTGCACCTCTTGAACATTATGGCAAATGGATAAAAATCAATAAAGGAGTTATATGGTGAGAAACTGCGGGCAATGCATGGTAAAGCTCGCACCTGGAATTTAGGCTCTGCCATAGAATACCATTTCGTAGATATTAATGATTTTGCCTCTCGAAGAAATCCAAATTTAAAATGGTCTCCCTACATCAGTTTAGGGGCTATGGTCAATTTTTATAACCCAACTATTTCAACTAGATATGGAGATGGAGATTGGAAAGCTGATTACAGCCTCTTGTTTCCCAAATGGGCTGGACCAGACAGGGCGAGAGATTCTAGAGGAATTACCATGTCTGCTACTTTAGGAGTAGGTACCCGTTATAAATTGAGCGAATACTCCGATTTTTTTATTGAAAGTAGGCATCAATACTTCTTTTCAAACTGGGTGGATGGGCTAAATGCCCGTGACGATGTTGCCAATAAATTTGTTGATTGGCTTATTTGGCTTCATGTAGGCTACATCTACTATCTCAATTAATGCTTTCTTAATTTCAGAAATACAAATAACATTATTTCAATTCTCCTTTTTTACCTTCAATAAAAGGGAGAGAAATTATACTAATTTTCTCAACCCTAAAATAATACCAAGATGAATCCCTTCATGAAAGTTATTAAAAACGATAGCCGAAGAAATATCTGATATGGTCACATTTACACTTGTGGTATATGGTGTATAACTTGTAAATAATTCATTATTGAAATCAGCTGCTAATTTTTCAGGAAGTTCTATAAACAGTCTTTTAATTTCTTCAAACTCTTGATGTGAAATATCCTCTTGAGGAGAAGTCCCTTTTACAAAAGTCTTAACCATTTTATCAGAAACCGCTAATGGCAATCCCGAAAACTTATAACACAGTAATTGCTGTGTAACCAACAAATGTGCCACATTCCAAGCAATATTATTATTAAATCCCTCCGGAATTTTATTCAATTGGTCCATCGAAAAATCATTTATAACTTTTAAAATAAGTACTCTTCCCTTTGAAAGTAGATCGAAGTGATTGGTCATCTTTAAATTTTCCTCAAAAATATTGATTTTTTCAAGAAAGAAACTAATTTTACTTCATGAAAAAAATTTACCACCTCAAAACTTGTGACACCTGTAGAAAGATTATAAAATCATTGAAGTTAGATGGTTTTGAATATCATGAAATTAAAACAAATCCAATCACAGTTTCTCAATTAGAACAAATGGGTAAACTAAGTGGTCGTTTCGAGACTCTTTTTAGCAGACGTGCCAAAAAATACAAACAAATGGATTTAAAAAATCAAGCCCTAAGTGAAGAAGATTACCGCCAATTGATTCTAGATGAATATACATTTTTAAAAAGACCTGTAGTTATAGTCGATGACGAAATTTTTATTGGAAACAGTCCAAAAGTTCTAGAGAAATTAGCCGCCAATCTAAACAAATAATACCAACAACCTTTATACTTCAATAAGGAATTTTATTTTTTCAATTACTAATCTCGGGTGAATCGAACCAGCGGCATCCTTATAATTCTCTGGGTACTTATTTCCATAAATAGAAGTAGGTATTCTTGGGTATTTCTTCCTATCTGCTAATAGTGAATTGGCACTTTGTTGATTAAAAGGATAAAAACCAGCATAAGGATGTGTAACACCCCAAATTGTCACAACCGGTATACCATAAATAGCCGCTATATGAGCATTTCCAGAATCCATAGAAAGCATAACATCCAAATTTGAAATTATATCCAATTCTTCATTTAAGGTGAGTCTTCCTGCCAAGTTCGTTACAGACTCATTATCCTTTTCAATTGATTTTAAAACTTCAACTTCCTTTTGGCCACCACCAAATAATAATATTGAATACGATGTTGAGAGTGTCTTAATGACTTCTTTCATCAACTCTAATGGATACATTTTAGATTCATGTTTAGCAAACGGAGCAATACCAATCCAATTAGTACTCTTTTCACCAAGAATTGAGATCAATGATTGACTCAAAGAATACTTGTTAGGATATACAGGATTCTTCAGATCAAGATAAAAGCCTAATTTTTCAAACACTTCTGCATACCGTTGATGTGTTGTTTTTAGTTGCTTAAATACTGATCCCGCTACTAAGGCTTTTTTTTCACTTCTACCCTTATCAACCTGCACTACCTTAATTCCAAATAAAAAAATATTTAACAAAGTACTTCGCAGCACATTATGCAAATCGGCAACAAAATCAATACGTAATTTTCTAAGTTCTTTAGACAATCTGTACAAACCAATAATTCCTTTATGCTTTCCTTTCACATCTATGGGGTATACTGTCACAGTATTCAAATCCCTAAAAAATGGAGAGAAAAAGGATCTCGTCAGTACTGTTATTTTAACATTTGGGTATTTTTCAATAAAAGCACGTAAAACTGGTATGGTCATAGCTACGTCGCCCATCGCCGAGAGTCGAATTACAAGAATATGTTTCGGTAAATGAGCCATGATACTATTAGTGCCCCTTATTTTGAGAGCGAAGTACAGGATTTAATTCGTCATCATTGTACATTTTCATTTGTTTATAAACTTTCATGTACTTGTCGCCATTTTCAATGTCATGTAACAGATCATCAATAGCAGTAGTCAGATCAACTCTTTGCTCTACTAATATATTTAATTTCTTTTGACAACTGACTCTGTGGTCTTCAGATGCATCATATCGATCCGCCTCTTCTTGCATATGATAAATTTTCAAAGCCAATATAGACAAACGATCAATTGCCCAAGCAGGACTTTCAGAATTTATTTTTGCAACGGGTTTCGTCTCAACACTTTTATATTTTTCAAGAAAATAATTATCCAAATATTCAACCATATCTGTTCTATCTTGATTAGAAGCATCTATTTGTCGCTTTAACTTTAAAGCCACCACTGTATCAATCTCAGGATCCCTAATAATGTCTTCATAATGCCATTGAACAGTATCTATCCAACACTTTCTATGTAATAAAAAATCTAATAATGATTCCTCTTTATTATAAGGGTTCGAGTAATTTTGATCTACCGCATTAATAACATGATATGTATCTATGACCCTTTGAAAAATTGCTATTGCTCCTTCTGTAAACATTGTGTATTGCTATTCTAAATTATAAAAATTTTCTTTTGACCAATTCCAGAAATCTGGTTTCGTATTCTTCCTTTCCCCTCCAATCATAGTCCGGCTTCACCATTTTATTTATAAAGCTCATAGCCTCTTGTTCCGTCTTAAAAGAATTTAATTGAGACAATACTCTATTAAAATCTGCTTGTGAGTGATCAAATAAATACTTTACAAAAGCAATTCTATCATTAAGCCCCACCTGAATATTACTTTTTAAGGTGTCATTCAGAGAAGGTTTTCCTTTTAAAATTTTATCTTCAATTTTTGTAAATAAATTTGTGGTAACATCTACCGAAACAGAATCTTTAAACTCTTCTTGCAAAGTTATTTGCTTCTTTGATTCTGAAATCTCTTTTTCTAAAAAAATCGTCTGTTCAATTTCAACTTCAACAGGTTCTTCAGGTTCTGCAGGTTCTTCAGGTTCTTCAGGTTCTTCAATAAAATCATTTTCAATATCAGTAACTATTTCCTTTTCTTCTTTGATTTCAACCTTAACAGGATTCTCAATTTTATCCTCAACTAATTGCTCTATTAGTTCCTCAACTTCATCTTTTCCACCAATCAATTCTACTTTTTCAATAGCCTCGATTTTGGCAATAATTTTTTCCTTAGTTTCAACCGCATTTGGAGTGGTCTTTAGATACTCATCTACAAAAGTTAAAACGGACAATCTCTCATACAAAAGTCGAGCCTTTTCCCTAAGGGCAATGGCATCGCTTTTATTCTTCATCTGTAGAATATTATGAGCAAGACTAACAAGTTCAGCTTCTAATTTTTTGTGCATAAGTTGATAGTTTTATTAAGTATTGATAATATATATTTTAATACATTTGTATGGTTACCAAATAAATAATTCATTTTAACCCTTACAAGTCCGAAAATTACAAAATGTTTCTCGAAAACACCGTAAATCATACAGAACAATTTGGCTGGATTGAAGTTATATGTGGCTCTATGTTCTCTGGTAAAACGGAAGAATTAATACGTAGGCTTAAAAGAGCCCAATTTGCAAAACAGAAAGTAGAAATATTCAAACCATCTGTTGATGTAAGATATGATGAAGAAAAAGTAATTTCACACGATTCTAATGAAATAAGATCAACATCTGTTCCTTCTTCAGCTAATATCAGATTATTGGCAAGTGATGTAGATGTTGTTGGTATTGATGAAGCGCAATTTTTTGATGATGAAATAGTTTCTGTTTGTAATGATTTGGCAAATAGAGGGGTTCGCGTTATAATTGCTGGTTTAGATATGGATTTTAAAGGCAACCCTTTTGGTCCTATGCCTGCTTTAATGGCCACGGCTGAATATGTAACTAAAGTACATGCCGTCTGCACTCATACAGGAAATTTAGCACATTTTAGCCATAGAAAATCTTCAAATGAAAACATTGTAATGCTAGGAGAAACTCAAGAGTATGAACCTCTTAGTCGTGCTGCATATTACCAAGCAACGCATCCTGATACTAAGCAAAATCCATCGAACTTAGAAGAAGTTAATGATTAATAATAACCATGTTACAACGCTAGAAATTGATTTAAAAGCGGTAGAATTCAACTTAAATTATTTTAAATCTAAACTTAAAGACACGACTGATATCATGGTTGTTGTTAAGGCTTTTGGATATGGAAGTGACGCTATTGAAATTGCAAAATCCATCGAACAACATGTCTCTTATTTTGCCGTAGCCTATGCGATGGAAGGTATTGCGTTGAGAAATGCAGGTATTAAAACTTCAATATTAGTTCTACATCCCCAAGCCGACAATTTAGAGTCACTTATTGTAAATGATCTAGAACCAAGTTTATATAATAAACATGTTTTTTCAAGTTTTCTTAAATTAACAAGGGAGAATAAACTAAAAAATTACCCGATTCATCTTAAATTTAATACTGGATTGAATCGACTCGGATTTTCTATAAACGACCTTCCCTATTTACATAAAGAATTAGAACTAAATCAGACCATTTTTATACAATCACTCTTTTCACATTTAGCTGCTTCTGAAGATAAAAATGAAATCGAATTTACAAAAAATCAAATTGAGAAATTCAATAATATTACAACTCAATTTAAATTAATATTTGGATTCGTTCCTACCCGCCATTTATGTAATACTTCTGGCATAATCAATTATCCAGAAGCCCATTTTGATTTAGTCCGCCTTGGCATTGGTGTCTATGGATTTGCAAATGATGTCTCTGAAACTAACAATCTAAAAAATGTGATTTCTTTAAAAACCGTTATCACACAGATTCACGAAATTGAACCAGGAGAAAGTGTAGGTTATAACAGATCTTTTTCGGCTTCAAATAAGATGAAAACGGCTACTGTGGCCATCGGCCATGCTGATGGATTAAGCAGAAGGCTTGGAAATGGAAAAGTTTGCGTAAAAATCAATAATCAACGAGCTCCAATTGTTGGAAATATTTGTATGGATATGATGATGGTAGATATTACAAATATAAATTGTAAACCAGGAGACGATGTTATCATTTTTGATAATCAACAAAGTGTAGAATTTCTCGCGAAACAATCAGATACAATTTCATACGAACTATTAACCGCAATATCCCAACGCGTCAGAAGAGTTGTTATTTCTTGATTTTAGTTATATTAAAGTTCTATGATTAATTTAAATCTTAAAATATGAAAATACTAAAAGAGTTTAAGGCCTTCGGTATGAAGATTGGTTTGGCTGATATTACAGCTGGGATTATTTCTCCACCTATAGAATGAATTTTCAATACTAATTTTAAGGATTTAAAACTAGTAATAAATGAGGGTATGGCCAATACTGACGCGAAAATTGAAGGAGAATTTGCCGTAGTATAGGGGTGAATTTATCCCCAACGTTATTGATTTTGCAATAGTATTTTTTGTAATGTTTATGGTTATTAGAACAGTAAGTGAAATAAAAACGCCTCCTCCAGCAGCTGCAACTTCTGGCGCAAGTGACAACGATTTACTTTCAGAAAGTAGGGATTTACTAAAAAAATAGCATTTTTACTGTTATAAAGATTTAAATCCATGATGTTCCATCATAAATTTTTTATCTAAACCAGCCTTTTATCATTTCATTTGTTGTCATTCTCAGTATTGCAGCATATGGACTATAATGTGGCCTTAGTTCTAAGTCTTTTGCTATTCTATGCATTTGATAATCGAAGTATCCTGCTTCTGCCATGTCAGCCATTTTTTTAATAGGAAACTCGAAAGAAGCATCTTCAATTTTTGTAGTTCCTCCATTTATAAAACAACCAGGAAAAGACTCATTTAATAAAAAAGGTCGTGCAAAACCGATCATTTCTAGTTCACCTTTTTGAATTACTTGCTCACAGAAATCGAGCGTTCGAAACCCTCCCGTAACCATTAATGGAATAGTCGTTATTTTTCTAATTTTTTCTGCAAATTCCATAAAATAGGCTTCTCTTTTTCTCGTAGATCTCCTTTCACTTCTTTTCGTCAAAAAAACAATGTTTTCGTAGGTGCCTCCTGAAATTTCGAGCAAGTCTATTTTCATTTTATCCAATTTACCAATCACAAAAAAAGCATCTTCTTCGTCGTATCCGCCTCGCTGAAAGTCTGCAGAATTTAACTTTACAGAAATCGGAAATTCAGACCCCACTTCCACACGAATTTCAGTAAGAATTTCGACAAGTAATCGAGATCTACTCTCTATAGAGCCACCATAATTATCTTCTCTCACATTGGTTTTTGGAGATAAAAATTGACTCAATAAATAACCATGAGCCGCATGAATTTGAACCCCTGTAAAGCCCGCTTTTTTACAATTTAGTGCCGTAGTTACAAATCGTCTTTTCACATCTTGAATCTGCTCAAGGGTCATCGCTTTTGGTTTTGCAAAAAGCATCAATTTTTTTAAATGTATTGCGGAAGGCGCAATAGGTTTAAAAGTAGAAAAAATAGTAGATTGCCTTCCGGCATGACTTATTTGAGCCCAAAAATGATTCCCACTTCTTGTTCCGGCTTTCGTCATTTCTGACACTATTTCTATTCCGATTTCGTCTTCAATAACAATATTTCCAGAAGCCTCCTTATAGCGTTTATCGACCATTATATTTCCAGAAATCAATAAGCCAGCTCCAGAATCTGACCACTTTCCATACAAATTGCATAAATCTTTATTCGGTAAATGGTTCTTATCAGCCATTCGCTCCGTCATTGCCGCCTTCGCAATTCTGTTTTTTATTTCTGCTCCACATGGCAACTTAAGAGAAGTAAGTAATGACGCGTTTCTTTTAAAAATCATAATCAACCATATTTAGACGTAAAGACCTCAGCAATTGTTGGTGTTGAATTCAGTTTCTTTAAAAGTAATAATTCATCATTACATTTTACAAAACCAGTGCGTAAAACTTTAAAATAAATTCCGCTTTTTGTTGTATTCCAAAACTGTGATATAATATCTGATGAATTAAATCGTATGCCTAATTTAAAACAGGGCTGTCTTGGCTCGGTAACTTGCAGAATACATTCTCCTAATTCATAAACACTTCCCACAGTTATCTCTTCTTCATTTAAATCAGAAAACGTCAGGTTCTCACCAAACATACCAAACTTCCAATCTAAATCTGGATGCAGTTCTTTGAAGTAGCCATAATTTTTAAAAGAATAGCCGTACACGGCTTTATTAATGCCTCCATGAAATCTTCTATCAACAACATTATCATGAAGTACATCCTCTTTTCCCAAATAAATTGGTTTATATACGGGTGCTTTAAATATTCCAGTAACCACCTCTTTATCTTTCCAAGATACGGTCTTTTTTTCGCCAATATTTATGGAAATCAATTTCATGTGTCTATATTTATTGCTTTTTATCTGTCACATGCTGTTCGCTCTTTATCATTCCCATGTGTGAGAAAAATTTTAACATGCCCGTTTCATTTTTTAAAATTTTCAAGTTCATCCACAATCCCTCTATCGTTGGAGAGACGAGGTATTTTATTCTGTCCTCCCAATTTTCCAATTGATTTCATATATCCATGAAAACCTCCACTTTTTATTTTTACTATTTTTAAAGGCTGCAATATTTTCCCAACAATTAAGTCGTAGTAATAACTGTTCTGAGTTTGCAAAGAATCATCAATAATTTTTGAAAAGGCAACTAAATTATCAGGCTCTTTCTCAAATTCAACAAACCACTCGTGATAAGGGAGTTCTCCTTCAATTTCAATTTTTGGTGCAATGGTAAATTCTGTTACACTCGCAGAAGTAACATCGGTGGCATCTTGCATGGCTTTTTCTACTTCTTTCCCAATAACATGTTCTCCAAAAGCAGAAATAAAATGTTTAATCCTACCAGTTACAATAATACGATGCGGCTTTAATGAAATAAACTCAATGGTATCGCCAATATTATAGCCCCAAAGACCAGCGTTTGTATTTAAAATAACAACATAGTTTACACGCATTTTAACAGCAGCAATTGAAATTCGACTTGGATTTTCATCGAAAAATTCATCTGCAGGAATAAACTCATAAAATATACCTGAATTTAAGATCAATAGCATGCCTATTTCATCGGTATCCTGATAAGCAATAAACCCTTCAGAAGCCGGGTATAATTCCACTGAATCTATCCTTCTACCAATTAATTCTTCAAACTTTTTTCGATAGGGTTCATAGTTTACACCTCCGTAAACAAAAACTTCGAAATTAGGAAAAACCTCCCCTACCTTCTTACCAGTCCTTGCGACTATTCGTTCAAAATACATTTGCACCCAGGAAGGGATTCCTCCAATCAAACGCATATCTTCATTGATGGTTTCATCAATTACTTTTTCAACTTTTGTCTCCCAATCTTCGATACAATTTGTTGTATAACTTGGCAATCTATTTTTCTGTAAATACCGAGGAACAAAGTGAGCCGAAATACCAGACAAACGACCAATTTTAATCCCATTCTTTTCATCCAGTTCTGGGCTACCTTGTAAGAATATCATTTTCCCATTTACAAAATCTGCCTTCTTTTTTCTATTAATATACATCAACAATGCATTTCTTGCTCCTTTGATATGCTCTGGCATAGATTCTTTGGTCAATGGAATATACTTGGTTCCTGAGGTTGTCCCAGACGTCTTCCCAAAATAAAGAGGTTTTCCTTTCCACAATACATTAGGTTCACCAGCCACAACCCGATCTATATAGGACTTTAGTCCTTCATAATCTCTAATTGGAACTTTCTTTTTAAAATCAGCATAATTTCTGATTTTTAAAAAATCATGATCCTTTCCAAAAGCAGTAAATTTTGCATCTGAAATTAATTTTTTCAACACCTTTTCTTGTGTAATCTCAGGTTGGTAAGCCCATTCATATATTCGCTTGGCAATTCTGTTTGCATACAAAATTGCAAGAATTGATTTTATTTTAAAACTATTCAAAATCTATAAAATTAACAGGGTTTACAGGATATCCATCACTCCACAGTTCAAAGTGTAAATGAGGGCCTGTTGATAACTCTCCTGAAGATCCTGAGCTCGCAATTACTTCTCCAGATTTCACCAAATCTCCTTGTTGTTTATGAAGTGATCCATTATGCTTATATATGGAAATATATTCTTTGGCATGTTCTACTATTATAACGTGCCCAGTAGCTGCAGTCCATTCCGCAAAAATTACCGTCCCGTCTGAAATTGCTTTCACTGGTGTTCCGGTTTTCACAACCACATCTACAGCATAATGTTTTTCATTTATGTTATATTCTGCTGTGATAGTCCCAGTAACTGGTGCAAAAAAAACAACACCTATATCTTTCTTTGCCTCTTCAAAAAAACTGTATTTATCTTCACTTTCAACTTCCAACCTAAATAAAGAATCACTTCCTGAGTTATTCACAGAGGCCATGTCCTTACCATATTCAATCTCATCAAAAACAGAATCTTTATTAAACGCAAAAGCAGATACATCGCCAATCAACACTTCTTGTATATTATTTAGATATCTAGTATTTAATTCCAAAACATTTTCTAGTGAATCTACTTTAAACATCAAATCTGAAACTTCCTTTTTTAATTTTATAGATGTATATCCAGGAATATACTCTCTCAAAGAAGTGAATGCAATTAAAAGTATGGTAGAGACTATTAAAAAAATCGTCAATAAGCCTCCTAATATAAATACAGTTATTCTTCTTAATTTAAAAGACCCTTTCTCTTCAAAAGTATCTTCATTTATTAAAACCATCCTATATTTACAAAAAAGTCTTTCCTTTAGTTTCTGAATATTAAATTTCAATTTTGTGACTGTTGGTATAAAAGCAAATATACAAAGGATTTTTCTTAGAATAATTACAAAATACTCCATAGATTTTTTTAAAATTACCTTGCGGCTATTCTGTTCAAATCATTTCGACAAACTCATTATTATTTTAAAACTATATTTACAACATAGTTTCCGTAATACCAACCATTTTTAGCCTTCAGACAATGTATCTAATAGTAAGAATTTTGCTTCTAATAACACTTGCGAGTTGTAAAAAAAAAATTAACAATCAGGAATCTGAAATCACACCAATTGCAATGACCAATAATTGGCAGTTTATAGGAGAAGCCATAAACGAACCTGGCTATGACATTTGGGGAAGTTCTCCTATTAGAGATGAACAAGGGAATGTTCATCTTTTTAGCGCTAGATGGTCTTCTAAAAAACCCTTTATTTCTGCCTGGAAATTTGACAGTGAAATTGCGCATTATATGGCTAAATCTCCTAAAGGTCCATTTAAATACCAAGGAACACTGCGCAAAAATAGACCGAAAGGATCCTGGAATACTACTGGATATCACAATCCAAATGTTAGAAAAATAGACAACAAATATGTACTTGTATATATTGCCAATGACGGCAATGAAAATCATGGGCCAAATCAAAAGATTGGAATGCTAATCAGTGATGATTTGAATGGAGATTGGTCTGATATACCCAATGATAGAGAACCTATATTGAGTCCGCCTTTAGATGAAACTGTATGGTGCTTCAATAGTGGTTGCGGTGTAAACAACCCAAGTATCATAGAACATCGTAACGGAAAATACTACCTATACTTTAAAGCAATGAGTGGACCAAGACCCAAAGGAAAAGTAAGTATGGGAGTTGCAATTGCAGAAAAAATAGAAGGCCCATACCTCATCCAACCTAAGCCAATAACTACAAATAATAAAGTTATTGAAGATGGATATGCCTTTTTATGGGGTGATAAAGTATGTCTTCTCACAACAGACAATCACGGAATACTTGAAGAAGGCGGGGGCTTGCTTTGGGTATCTAAAGATGGATTAACATTCAATGAAAATCCACTTCCCGGCTTTCATCATTTCGGTAGAAATTATTTGAAAGGGAATATTCCAGAAAATACGACTGTTAGGTACACAAAAATGTAAAATTCGAACGACCTCAATTATTAATGAATGACAAAAATGAACCCGAATATTTGTATTGCCCTTCGGGTGTGGCCATAGACGGAAGTGATGGCACTAACAACTACGTGTTGCACTATAAAAAAGACAACTAATTTTGTTTATTTATAGAAATTCATTTCATCTATATATGCCCAAACATTTTGTGGAACCAATGGACGGAAATTCTTCTTTTCTTGTATTGATTTCCGAATGAGTGTAGATGAAATTTCAACAATTGGAGCCTCAATTTTATGAATCCTATTTCCCTCTAACAATTCTTTCGCTATTGTACCCTCTGCTTTTCGTGGGTAAACGTATATTGAATAATTCTCAAGAATGACTTTATGATTCTTCCACTTATGAAAACTCTTTAAATTGTCTTCGCCCATAATCAGCGAAAAATTATGATTAGGATACTTTTCTGAAATATATGCTAATGTGTCAACCGTATAATTTGGCTCTGGCAAGCCAAATTCAATATTCGATACTTTTAAATTTCTATATTCTTCAACAGCGATATTGGCCATAGTTATTCTATGAGTATCATCTAGTAAACTACTCTTTTTCTTATGAGGATTATGAGGTGTTACAACAAACCATATTTGATCCATATCTGAATATTCAACCATATGATTGGCTATTATCAAATGTCCAATATGGATTGGATTAAAACTTCCAAAAAACAAACCAATTTTCATACTTTATTTTTTTATAAAATCGGCAATTAAATCAAACGCTTTCTTCTGTGCTTTACCTAATTCTTTGTTCACTACAATAACATCAAATAAAGGAGCTGTGGCCAATTCAGCTGAGGCTTTAGAAACGCGCATTTTAATTTTATCTTCACTTTCCGTCTGACGCTTTTTTAATCTAATTTTGAGTTCATCGATACTTGGCGGCTTGATAAAAATTGCCAAAGTTTCTTTAGGAAATTTTCTTTTAATTCGCAACCCACCAGAAACATCAATATCAAATATCACATGTTTCCCCTTTGCCCAAATACGTTCAACCTCCGACTTAAGGGTTCCATAAAAATTATTAGCATAAACTTCTTCCCATTCTAAGAAATCATTGCCTTTGATTTTATTTTTAAATTCTCTGGCAGATAAAAAATAATAATCTTTTCCATTTTCTTCATCACCTCTTTTTTCTCTAGAAGTTGCAGAAATAGAAAACTCTAAATTTAATTCCTCCTGAGGCAATAAGTGTTTTACGATGGTGGTTTTACCAGATCCAGAAGGAGCTGAAAAAACTATAAGTTTACCCTTATTATTCATCTGTTTTCTTTATTTATTTTTGTTCAGATGCTGTTCGCTATTAAAACTTACAATACGCAATAAAAATCCTAACATACTCGTTTCGTTTAAAGCACGTTTAAATTTTGCTCTTTAATCTTCTCCAATTCATCTTTCATTTGAACGACTAACTTTTGCATTTCTGCAAAATTTGCCTTTGATCCAATGGTATTAATTTCTCTGCCAATTTCTTGGGTGATAAAACCTAATTTTTTTCCGTTTGAATCCTCTGAATTTAACGCATCAATAAAATAGTCCAAATGATTTTTTAAACGTACTTTCTCTTCTGTGATATCAAATTTTTCTAGATAATAAATCAGTTCTTGCTCAAAGCGATTCTCATCTACTTTTGCCTCCAATTCTGAAACGGCCTTATATAATCTTTCTTTGACATTAGATATTCTTTGAGGATCTATAGCAATAACATCTTGTAAACGTTCGTTAATAAGCGTTATTCGCTTACTGAAATCTTGCTTCAATACTTCCCCTTCATCCTTCCTGTACTTAACAATATTGATTAAGGCATCATTAATAGAAATCTCTATTTGACTCCATTCTGTTTCATCTATCGACTCTCTTTTACTTTGAAGTGTTTCAGGCAATTTCATTGCCATTTTCATCAATTCTATATCTGTTGCCGCAGACACTTCTTTTAATTGATCCATATAAGAACGTACCGCCTGTTTGTTTATTTGAGAAGACAAATTCACTCCTATTGTCTCAACGTATATTGAAAAATCAATCTTTCCTCGAACTAATTTTTTTGCAATATTCTTCCTAAGTTCTAATTCTTTTTCCCGATAATATGAAGGAATTCTTACGCCTAAATCTAAGTTTTTACTATTTAAAGATTTTATTTCAATAGTAACTTTTTTTGTTGGTAATTGTAGTTCAGATTTACCATAACCCGTCATTGATAATATCATATGCTAAAAATAAAATTAGGCAAAGATACAATTTTGAATCTTAAACAATTTCTTTGGGACGTTTACTTACTAAATAAACCCCCACAAAAATAATAGCACTCGCAACTAATTTTACCGTATTCAATGTATCACTTCCCAATAATAAAGCAAAAATTGTGGCTACGACAGGCTGCAAATAAATAAACACCCCTACTGTGGTTACCTTTAATTTCGTCAAGGCAATAAGATTACATAGATACACCGTAAATGTAGCGAAGACAACAACATACAACACTTTATACCTAATTAAATTTGGCATTGACGTCCAATTGATTTCTGTAAACTCTTGAAATCCAAAAGGCAAAACAATAAAGAATCCAAATAAATAAACCCATTTAATAAGATTTATTGGATGATATTTAGTCATTAATTTTTTTATAATTACTAAATAAATTCCATAAAAGGTAGCATTTAAAATAACGTAGATATTTCCCAAAAATATATTTGGGGCATTCAACCCAGATGACGTTCCATAAACAATTAAAACTAGTGCTCCAATAAGTCCGATTATCACTCCAGCAATTCTGTGAGAAATGATTGTTTCCTTTAAAAATATTATTGACAATACAAATACAATAATGGGTGTTAAGACCATAATTACAGAGGCATCAATTGGTGTTGTTAGATTAAGCCCTTTAAAAAAAACTAACATGTTGAAACCTGCACCGAAAATAGCCGCGAAGAAAATACCAACAAAATCTTTTTTGGCAATTTTCTCTCTTTTTACAAACAAACTAAGCAACCAAAATAGCACCATTGCACCAAATACCCGTAACACAATAAACCCGAATGGCTTCACAAATGCAGGCATCACATCTTTTGCAATAGTATAATTGGCTCCATAAATTAAAGTAGCCACAGAGGCCGCTATAAATGCTAAAACTCTACCGTTCATTAAATTTTAAAATTTATTAGTACTAAAAACTAGTGTGCAAAGATGGGTATTAATTTACTTTAAAATAGATGTCCTGCTGCTTTTTCTAGTTACAGGAAATAGACTAGAAATGCAAGCACAACAAAGATCGATGCTACAATTTCTCTCATTACACTTTTCTTAATCAGTTGTAGCATGTTTGCAGAAAATAGCGCTATCGGAAAAAATAAAAAAACAACATTAATATGATTAGAAAGTATGAGTCTTGCCCAGACAGCTTATTTTTTCTATTCATAAAGCGTAGCAAAAAGAATAAAAACAAAAATAAAAACACACCTAAAACCTTTTTACCTACTAAAATTAGCGATAATTCTGGCTGTTCAATGACGAGAATAGAAGCAATATCAAACACTAAAAAGAACAAACCGATAAAAATGGCATGTATAGGTTTAGTTTTCCTAAAAAAAATGGCAATCATTCTGAGTTTTTTATACATTTGCAACGTAAATATATTTATAATGATTGCAAACAATATTTTTAGAGCGATAAGCGGGTTTTTTACAAATGTTGCGTTCAAACCTTTAGATGCTATCCGATTTATGGACAATTGGTGGTTACAAAATACACTTAGTTGGATTCTTGCTATTATTGCAATGGCGGCATTTGTTTATTGGATGCGTCAGTTAAAAAAATTCAAAGGTGAAGGAACTGAATAGTTCTATTCACTCTATCTTACCTTAATAATTTTCCTGTGGGAAGCAAAAATAAACTGAAACGTTTTCGTGAAAATGAAACTTTTCCGAATGTAGAACAGCCAACTCGTGAGGAAGTTCTTGATGAATTTCACTTAAAAGGAAAATGGAGTACTTTCTTTAAAAATGATAACCCAATCATACTTGAATTGGGTTGTGGAAAAGGTGAATACTCTTTGGCATTAGCTAAAAAAAATCCAAATAAAAATTTTATCGGAGTTGATATCAAAGGTGCTCGATTTTGGCGAGGAGCAAAAACAGCACTAGAAAATGAGATGAATAATGTTGGTTTTCTCAGAACTCAAATAGAATTAATTAATCGGTGCTTTGCTGCTAATGAAGTAGATGAAATTTGGATTACTTTTCCAGATCCTCAAATAAAATTTACGAGAACAAAGCATAGATTGACCAATCAAGAGTTTTTAAAGAAGTATGATACTATTTTAAAAAAAGATGGAATTATTCATTTAAAAACCGACAGTGAATTTATGCACGGTTATACGCTCGGTTTATTACATGGTGAAAACCACGAAATACTATATGCGCATCATAACGTCTACAATAACAAACAGCATTCTCCTGAAGAAGTAATATCTACACAAACTTTTTATGAAAGTCAGTATTTGGAAACGGGAAAAGCTATTACCTATATTAAATTCAGATTGAATTACTAAGTTGTGTTTTTAGTCAATGGAAAAATCTAATGATAATTTCTTTGAAAAATCTTATATCGTAGCACGTCTAATTCCCTACGGAAGAGTTACGAGTTACGGAGCGATCGCAAAATATTTGGGAACTGCTAGATCTGCTAGAATGGTGGGTTGGGCCATGAATGCTTCCCACAATGATGATTCTGTTCCAGCACATAGAGTTGTAAATAGAAAAGGGCTTCTTACAGGAAAACATCATTTCGATGGCACAAATCTTATGCAACAGTTATTGGAAAGCGAAGGAATTGAAGTGATAGACAATCAAATTCAAAATTTTCGATCTGTTTTTTGGGATCCGTCTAATGAATTAATTATTTCTTGATTTTTTAAAAATTTATAGTTAATTACATATTTTAAATATTAACCACTCATACCATATTATTAACTGAATAACTGTATATTTGTTGTGTAGAATCATTATAACTTAGACACGTGAGCATTCTCAAAAAAGATATATTAAAAGCCTTAGAAAGCATTACAGCACCTGGGGAAGGAAAGAGTTTAGTTGAAAGTAATTCTGTTAAAAACATTTTGGTTTTTGATAAAGAAGTAGTTGTTGATATTGAAATTAGTAACCCCTCATTGCAAGCAAAGAAGCGTGTTGAAGTGGACATTATGAAAATTATTCACGAACAGGTTCATCCAAAAGCCGATATCACAGTAAATGTAAAGGTAATAGTTCAAGAAAAGCCAACAAATGAGATTAAAGGAAAAGAGATTCCTGGAATCAAAAATATTATTGCAGTTGCTTCGGGAAAGGGTGGAGTAGGAAAATCTACGGTCACTGCTAATATGGCTGTTACATTGGCAAAAATGGGATTCAGCGTTGGTGTTTTAGACGCCGATGTTTATGGCCCATCAATTCATATCATGTTTGATGTTGAAAAAGAAAAACCGAGATCTGTTACAGTTGATGGTCGTTCTAAAATGAAACCAATTGAAAATTATGGTGTTAAAATTTTATCACTTGGCTTTTTCACGCAGCCAAACCAAGCCGTAATTTGGAGAGGCCCTATGGCATCAAAAGCTCTAAAGCAATTAATTTTTGATGCAGATTGGGGCGAACTAGATTTTATGCTGATAGACCTGCCACCAGGAACAGGAGATGTCCACCTATCAATTGTACAATCTTTACCTATTACAGGTTCTGTAATTGTAAGTACCCCTCAAAATATTGCGCTAGCTGATGCTAAAAAAGGAGTGGCAATGTTTCAACAAGAAAGTATTAATATCCCTGTTTTAGGAATTGTTGAGAATATGAGTTATTTCACTCCTGCTGAATTACCCGATAATAAATATTATATCTTTGGTAAAGATGGCGCTAAAGACTTAGCAGAGGATCTTGAAACTCGATTTTTAGGCGAAATTCCTTTGATTCAAAGTATACGTGAATCAGGAGATTTTGGTTCACCGGCAGCCTTACAAGAAGAGACTCTTCAAGAAGAAATTTTTAAAAAGATTACCAAAAACACCCTGTCAGAATTAGTAAAAAGAAACAAAAATTTACCTCCAACTGATATTGTTCGTATTACAACAATGAGTGGGTGCAGTGCCATTAAAAAATAATTTATGACTGCTCAAGAATTAAATACTAAAGTTGAGAACGCCTTAGAAGAAATTAGGCCATTCTTGCAATCTGATGGAGGAAATATTTCATTAGTGGAAATAGTTGACAACATTGTAAAAGTCAAATTAGAAGGTGCTTGTGTTAGTTGCACCGTAAATCAAATGACATTAACACACGGTGTGGAAGCCACTATTAAGAGTCATGCTCCACAAATAGAAAAAGTGGTTGATATAAGTCAACAAATGGACAATTAAAAAAATATCAAACTACTTTTTAATAAAGCTGAACCTTATTTTGTTAGGGTTTATTGTTGTTTGGAACGGTAGTTGTTTTATTCTTCTCAAATATAATCGAATTCAAAGCAATGTATAAAAAGATATTTTACTTACTAATTCTTATTTCATTAGCTGCCTTTTCACAAAAATCAGAACCTGCCTATAAAAATGGTGAATGGTTGAAATTTAGAATGCATTATGGTCTAATCAATGCTGGCTGCGCAACTATAGAAATTAATGACCACATTGAAGATGATGCCCAAGCTTACCACGTCATTGGAAAAGGTTGGACTACAGGAATTACAAAATTCTTTTTCCCCGTAGAAGACGATTACCAAACATGGTTTTATAAAGATTCTGGATTGCCCTTTCATTTTAGACGCCGAGTAAGCGAAGGTGGACATAAAAAATCTAGAGATGTTTATTTTGATCAAACTGCAAAATCTGCACTTATCAAAAACCATAAGCACAAGAAAGAATTCTCAGTGCCTATTAACAATGTTCAGGATATGATTTCATCATTTTACCATTTGAGAAATCATGATATTTCAGAAATGAAATTGAACGATGAAATAAAATTAATGATGTTCTTTGATTCGGAGTCATTTGATTTTAGAATGCGTTATTTAGGTAATGAAGTAATTAATTCAAAATTTGGAAAAATAAAATGCCATAAATTTCGACCAATGGTTCAGTCTGGTCGCGTTTTTGAAACTGAAGAAAGTTTGACTATTTGGGTTACTGCAGACAAAAACAAAATACCCATTCGAATAAAAGCAGAATTAGCTGTTGGATCCTTAAAAGCAGACTTAGATCAATATAAAGGATTGACACACCCTTTTAACATAATTTTTTCAAAATAAATTGTACTTTTGACACGTTCTATTACGTAACCCTAAATTTTATCTTTTGAAAAAATTTCTTGCCCTCATTATAGGCACAGTGCTTATTGTAGCATGTAAAGAAAAAAATGCGCCCAGCATTGTTCATGAAGAAATTACCAAAGTTGAATTGCCAACTATACTTTTTGGATATAACTTTGATGATTACCATGTTATTAAAGACACACTTAAAGGTGGTGAAAGTTTTGGAGAAATTCTAGATAGAAATCATGTTGATTATCCAACAATATACAAAATTGCTACAAAAATAAAAGATACTTTTGATATTAGAAAATTACGTGCAGGAAAACCGTATATTGTATTAGCTAAAAAAGATTCTACAGAACAAGCACAAATTTTTATTTATCAGGTAGATGAAATAAATTACACGGTAATTGATTTTAAAGATTCCATCATGGCGAATCACAAAAAGAAACCCGTGAAATATGTTGAAAAAACGGCTTCTGGAATCATCCATAGTTCTCTTTCTGTAACACTAGACGAACAAGGACTAAGCCCTTTAATTACCAACGAATTAGCCACAATATACGCTTGGACGATTGATTTCTATCGCCTGCAAAAAAATGACCGATTCAAAATTATTTATAAGGAAAAGTTTATAGATGACACCATATCTGCCGGGTTTCATCAAATTACGTCTGCATATTTTGAGCATAGTAATAAACCTTTTTATGCTTTTAAATTTATAGCAGACTCCACTAAAATGATTGAAGATTTTTACGATGAAGAGGGTAAAATATTAAGGCGCCAATTTCTAAAAGCGCCACTTAAATTTAACGCACGCATTTCTTCTAGATACAATTTAAAAAGACGTATTGCTCATTACGGAAACAGAATTAGACCCCATAAAGGAACTGATTTTGCGGCACCAATCAAGACGCCTATTATTGCCACGGCAAATGGCACCGTTACGGAATCTAGACAGCGCGGTGGAAACGGAAAATATGTAAAGATTAGACACAACGGAACCTATAGCACCCAATATCTTCACATGAGTAAACAGGCTGTAAAAAAAGGTCAGTTTGTAGAACAAGGAGATGTTATTGGCTATGTAGGAATGACAGGAAGCACTTCTGGACCTCACGTATGCTATCGTTTTTGGAAAAACGGTGTACAAGTTGATCCCTTAAAGCAAAAACTCCCTGCGGCTAAGCCTATGAAAGAAGCTGTAAAACCAATTTATCTGCAATCTATTACAGATGAAAAGTATCAGTTAGATTCTATAGATTATACTAAATATTCTTCCGAAATTGCCGCTCGTTAACTTAGCACTCAAAACACATCCATAATTATGGCTTTAAAAAATATAAACCCAACTCAAACGAATGCTTGGAAAAATCTTTCTGCGCATTTTGAAGGTATTAAAGGCACCCATTTAAGAACCTTATTCACTGATAATCCAAATAGAAAAGAAGACTACACAATAAACTTCAATGATTTTTCAATTGATCTGTCAAAAAACAGAATTGATGATACAACATTGAAAAATTTAGTATCTCTTGCTGAAGAAACAGAATTAAAAGATGCTATTTCTCAATATTTCGGAGGAGAAGAAATTAATGAAACAGAAGGCAGAGCTGTTTTACATACCGCTTTAAGAAATCAATCAAAAATCCCTGTTTTAGTAGATGGGGTTGATGTAATGCCCGAAGTGAATAAAACACTTCAAAAAATTCAAGATTTCACAAATGAAGTTGTTTCTGGAAACTGGAAAGGATATACAAACAAATCAATTACAGATGTTGTAAATATTGGAATTGGCGGTTCAGATTTAGGACCTGACATGGTCGTGGATGCATTGAAATATTATAAAAATCATTTGAACGTTCATTTTGTTTCTAATATTGATGGCGATCATGTCCAGGAGATTATTAAGAATCTAAACACTGAAACTACTTTATTTGTAATTGTTTCAAAAACATTTACAACACAAGAAACAATTACTAATGCTTCGACTATAAGAAAATGGTTTTTAGAATCTGCGAATGAGGACGCGATTAGAAAGCATTTCGTAGCAGTGTCTACCAATCTTAAATCTGTGCAAGAATTTGGTGTAGACAGCAATAACATTTTCACCATGTGGAATTGGGTAGGGGGCCGTTTTTCTTTATGGAGTACTGTGGGTTTGTCAATTAGTTTAGCGGTTGGGTTTGATAACTTTAATCAGTTATTGAAAGGAGCACATGAAATGGACAATCATTTTAAAGACACTGCTTTCGATAAAAACATTCCAGTATTATTGGCTTTAATTGGAATTTGGTATAACAATTTCTTTGAATCAGAAACAGAAGTTATTTTACCTTACTCTCAATATTTAAATAAACTATCCGCCTATCTGCAACAGGCCATTATGGAAAGTAATGGGAAATCTGTTGATAGAAACGGAGATAAGATAGACTATCAAACAGGAAGCATCGTTTGGGGAAGTGCTGGTACAAACGCACAACATGCATTTATGCAATTAGTTCATCAGGGAACTAAATTGATTCCTGCAGATTTTATTGGGTTTAAAAATTCTCTATATGGAAATCAAGAACACCATGAAAAACTAATGGCTAATTTCTATGCTCAAAGTCAGGCTATGGCCGAAGGAAAAATGAAAGAAGAAGTTGTAGCCGATCCAAAACTATTACCCTTTAAAGTTTTTGACGGAAACAAACCTTCAAATACCATATTGATTAAAAATTTGACACCATTAAATCTTGGAAGTTTAATTACCATGTATGAGCACAAAATTTTTGTTCAAGGAGTAATTTGGAACATCTTTAGTTATGACCAATTTGGAGTAGAATTAGGAAAAGAATTAGCGCATAAAATTTACACAGCCAAGTAAATCAGACGTTTGTAGACCAATTATAAAAATAACGCCTTCTATATTATTTTAGAAGGCGTTCTTTTTTAGTTACCATTACAACTTTAGTTTATACCCTTTCTTTTCGAACCACCCTACCAATACTACAATCAGTAAAGAAAAAATCATAGAACCTATCAATCCAATAATTCCAGTATTTAAAATTTGTGGCAACTTAATTCCTGTCAATTGCCCAATTGGATATGCGAGGTATAGAATCAAATAACACATTAACGTTGCTGTTCCAGCCGGAGCAATAATCTTTGCCCAGTCCTTTTTCCCTTTCAAATCAAAGAGTACATATAATACAACAAAAGATATAATTCCTATACCAATACAAATTGCCAACCACGATGGAGTTCCTTGACTCTTTGAAATACCCCAATATGGTCGCAACAAAATCCCATAAATGATATGTAAAATACCAATTCCAGTCAATACAATTGGAATTCTATTTAAGGTTCCGCTTTGCAATTTTTTAAACAGTAGTGTCGTCAATATTCCGGCAGTAGTAAAGGCCGGAATTGACCCTGAATAAATTATACTTAAATATTTTAATGACGCTGGCAACTTGGGCAATAAATCCGTATGACTCAATAAAACAAGCAAATTCAAAATAATATAAATTGAAGTCATAAAAACCAACCTCCCTTTTGAAAAAAGAAAAACGAGCGCATTAAACCCATATGCCCAGCCGATAAGCCCTAATATTCCCCACCATTGTATTTTCATACTCATAGTTCCATCAGCACCTCCTTTGTATATCATTGCTAGGTAAATCAGAATTAAAAAACCAACCAATTGAAAAATTCTATGCCACTTTTCTGGTATGGGGCTCCTCTTCCAATACATCCAAATTAGCATAACAGCAATAGCCATGAGAATCTCCCAAAAGCACTTTCCAATTAGAATAGATTCGTGATGGACAGTTTCGAAATTCAACATATACACTCCTATCAAAAGCAATGATAAAAACCGAATAAAAATATGCTTTGCTATAGATACGTTTGAATTTCCTTTTTTCTTTCGCCTTTCAATGGTATAGGGAATACTCAATCCTACTAGAAATAAGAACAATGGAAAAATAATATCAGAAAATCCTAAATAATCTTCTGAACCCCTAGCATGTTTCAACCATTTGGGTATATCTGTTAAAGTCCAAAAATCATTTACCCAAATCATTAATAACATGGTTAAAGCCCTAAAAATATCGATCGAGGCAACTCTGCTATGCTTTATATGTCTTTATTTATTATTTTTTATTTGTCATGTGGTTCATCCATATTCGTCATCCTCTTGGGTATCGACTTTTAGTTATGGATGTTTCATCTTATTCCAGTTTAAATTAGAAGTAAATACTTCTGAAATATAAATATACTATAATTGATTTCAGATTGAACTAATATTCTACGAATGACGCCAAAATTTGAATGAACAAAATCATCTAGTAATTTTATTTTAGTATTTTTACCTTAAACTTGAACAAACTTTATTATGATGTTAACAATACATTCTCTTTGGGCCTATTTGGTATTATCCTTAGTTCTTTTAGCAGTAATTAATGCAATTTCAGGGGTATCTTCCAAAAGAGATTTTAAAGACAAAGATCTTAGGTTATCACTATTTGCCTTGATTGTAACTCATCTTCAATTGATCATAGGGTTAGGATGGTATTTTATGTCTCCTTGGTATAAATCCATGAAAGAAAGCGGTATCAATGATGGTAATAGACTCTTGGCTGTTGAGCATCCATTTTTTATGATTCTAGCAATTATTTTAATGACCATAGGATGGTCTAAACACAAAAAGAAAGATTCAGATAATTCGAAATTTAAAATTATTGCCATTTTCTATGGATTAGCGTTGGTGCTAATTTTAAGTAGAATTCCTTGGTCAAATTGGTTTAACTAGGCTATATATCTTTATGGGTGTCTTGAAAAAATTGATTGCGTACCCACTTTCCATAATTTATTATGCCTGTTTTGGAATAATTTTATTGATATTTCATCCTTTACAATGGATGTCCTTAAAACTTGGAGGTTATAGAATGCATGAAATTATGGTGAATTATATGAATCTATTTTTGATAAAATCCCTCCACATATTAGGGACAAAAATTTCATTTAGAAATAAATTTAATCTCCCTACAGACAGACCTCTTATCATCGTTTCCAATCATCAAAGTTTGAATGATATCCCAACGATTTCTTGGTATTTAAGAAAATTCCATCCAAAATTTGTAGCAAAAAAAGAACTAGAAAAAGGTATACCAAGTGTATCATTTAACTTAAGAAATGGTGGAAGTGTATTAATTGACAGAACAAGTCCCAAACAAGCTCTAACCCTGTTGAAAAAACTCGGACAACTCATCGAAAAAAAAACCTTTTCTGCAGTTATTTTCCCTGAAGGAACACGTAGTCGAGATGGTCACCCAAAAAAGTTTTCAGAAAACGGTCTAAAAATGCTGGTAAAGTTCGCTCCCTCTTCAGTTATAGTGCCAATAACGATTAATAATTCATGGGAATTTTTACAATATGGAGGTTTTCCCATGAAAGTTGGAGTTCACTTATCATTTGATGTCCATGAACCCATAGAAACCAACTCCTTAAAATTTACAGAATTATTTGAAAAAGTAGAACAAACTATTAAAAATGCTGTAGTTTTGTAAATTAACACATCAAAGAAAAGTGATATGCCATTAAATAATGTAAGAAAGGAAGTAATGCTAACTCTTGAAAAAGACATTGAAGCAACTTTTGGACAATTTTTAATTGCTCCTGAAGAAATTTGGCAACCCACAGATTTCTTGCCAAATCCACAATCTGATTCTTTCATGGATGAAGTTGAAGAAATTCGAGAATTGTCTAAAGAATTAGATGATGACTTTTGGATTTCTTTAGTTGGAGATATGATTACAGAAGAAGCATTGCCTACATACGAATCTTGGTTATTAGATTTGGATGGCATTAATCAACATGGAGAGGAAAAAGGTTGGTCTAGCTGGATTAGAAGATGGACTGCCGAAGAAAATAGACATGGTGATGTATTGAACAAATACATCTATTTGTCTGGGCGTGTAAATATGCGCGAAGTTGAAATCACCACACAGCATTTAATTGCTGATGGTTTTGATATTGGTACGGCTAGAGATCCTTATAAAACATTTGTTTACACAAGTTTTCAGGAATTGGCAACCTTTGTTTCTCATGGTAATGTGGCAAAAATTGCACGTAAAGCAGGAATGAAAGGCTTGGCTAAAATGTCAAAAATAATTGCAGGTGACGAAATGAGACATCATTTAGCTTATGTAGAGTTTATTCGTCAAATATTTGCAGTTGATCCTAGTGAAATGATGATTGCATTTCGTGATATGATGAAATATAAAATTGAAATGCCTGCCATGTATTTGAGAGAATCTTTCGAAGCAAAAGCAAGTTTATTTGATAGGTTCTCAGATGTTGCTCAACGCGCAGGTGTATATACGGCGTTCGACTATATTGATATTTTAGAAAAATTGAACGAGGCTTGGAAAATAGATAAAATTACTGGACTGACTGATGAAGCAGATAAGGCGCGTACATATTTAATGCGTTTACCCGATAGAATGAAAAGAATTGCTAGTAGAATTGTAATCCCAGATACTGATTATAATTTTAAATGGGTGAATCCATTAATAACATAAAACATTATTTATACATATGGCAAAGACTCATTTATCAAAAGAAAATGAGTCTTTGTCGTTTGAAAATTGAAATTTTTCTCGAATTTCTAGTAGTGTAGTTTTATTTATTGAAGTTTCTACAATACAAATTTGCCTCTCAATAGAAGAATTTATCACCTCACCAAGAGGATTAATTATTTGCGTATGGCCAATATATTCTAAATTATTAGCGTCAGAACCGACTCTATTTACACCTATTACATAACTCAAATTCTCAATAGCTCTAGCCCTTAACAAAGTATCCCAAGCTATAATTCTTGGTTTCGGCCAATTTGCTATATACACAAGCAAATCATAGTCATCATTATTTCTAGACCACACGGGGAAACGTAAATCATAACAAATTAAAGGACGAATTTTCCAGCCCAAATATTCTATAATTATCTTTTCATTTCCGGAAGTATAAACTTGATCTTCTCCCGCTAAGGTGAACAAATGCCGTTTATCATAGTATTCCAATTCACCTCTTAGATTTACAAAAACCAGTCTATTGTAGTAATTATTATTTTCAATAATTACTAACGAACCCATAACTGCCAAATTCCTTTTAAGAGCAATTTCCTTCATCCATGAAACGCTTAACCCATCCATGGTTTCTGCACAGTTCTCTGGTTGTATTGAAAATCCTGTAGAAAACATTTCTGGCAGGATTACTAAATGAACCTCCGAAATTAACTTCTCAATCGATTCTGCATAGTATTTTAAATTTTCAACGGGATTTTCCCATTGAATATCAACTTGTAAACATGCTATTTTTAATAATTCTTGCATCTTATAAAACTACTTAATTTTATTTAAAATTTCTGCTGCTCTCTTTAAGGTCTCATCATTTTTAGCAAAACAAAAGCGCAACGTTTTAAAATCAAGATTATCCACATTAAACTCTGATAAAGGTATGCTTGCCAAACCATAATCCGAAACCAATCTAATTGAGAAATCTACATCATTTTCATCTGTAATCTCGCTATAATCTAAATTTTGAAAATAGGTGCCTTGACTTGGAATAAATTTAAAAGGTGTATCACCAATTAAATCTAAAAACAAATCTCTTTTTTGCTGATAGAAATCATTCAATCGTAAATAATGCTTTGGTTCTTTTAAATATTCCGTAAAAGCAATTTGCGAAGGTTGATGTACACAAAACACGTTGAACTGATGTACTTTTCTGAATTCATCCATTAACTCTTTTGGGGCGCAACAATAACCAATTTTCCATCCAGTAACGTGAAATGTTTTTCCAAAAGAAGTCGCTATTATACTGCGTGATTTAAGACCCTGGAATTTACAAACACTTTGATGTTTGAGTCCGTCAAAAATAATGTGTTCATATACTTCATCACTTAAAACAATAATATTAGTCCCGTCTGTTATTCTCTGTAATTCAAATAGGTCTTTCTCATTAAAAATACGTCCTGTTGGATTGTGGGGCGTATTAATAATAATCATCTTCGTTTTAGTTGTAACATTCCTTTCAACCTCAATCCAATCAACATCAAATTCTGGCGCTTTTAGTTGTATCGGAATAACATTCCCTCCGCTTAACTCAATTGCAGGTTCATAACAATCAAATGCGGGTTTAAAAACTATCACCTCATCATAGGCGTATACAAATGTGGAAATGGCCGTAAAAATGGCTTGGGTGGCACCAGCTGTAATTGTAATTTCATTTTCTGGATGGTAATACGCATCATACAGTCGTTCTATCTTTTTCGAAACTTCATTTCTTAATTCAAAAACACCCGGCATTGGAGCGTATTGATTAAAACCATCTGCCATGGCCTTAGTTACCAATTCTCGAAGTTCAGAGTTACATTCAAAATTAGGAAAGCCTTGAGATAAGTTAATCGCTTGATGCTTTTGCGCCAAGTCACTCATAACAGTAAAAATCGTTGTCTTTATATTAGGAAGTTTAGAAGTATGCTGCATCTCTCGGTTTTTGCATATAAAGATACTAAGAAAAATAATGTTACAATTAATTCAAATAAGATATCCTTATTCGCGATTTTCACCATCAACAATACCTAAGTCATTTATTATTAGTAACTTTAACATACTTACTTAGAATTTTGGGTTATGTCAGTGGAAAAAATTGTAATTAACAATGCTGTTAAAATATTTTTAGGCATTGTTCTCTTCTTCTTTTTAATGAAGTTGATCGGATTAGATGAATTTACAGAATTGAGAATATTAAATTTTGCATTTGTTTTTTGGGGTGTGAATACGGCCATTAAACAAAATAGAAAAACTCAAGAAAATTCTATGTATTTGCATAATCTATTTATTGGGTTTTTCACTTCGTTTGTATCTGTAATAATGGTTTGTATTGCACTAACAGTTTACTTATATTATATTGAACCTTCCTTTATTCAAGTTTTAGAAAACTCCTCTTTATGGGGAACTTCTCTTACTCCACCTCTAATGGCTTTCGCCCTATTTATTGAAGGTGTCGCCTCCTCTATGATTTGCACGTTTATCTTAATGCAATATTGGAAAAACAAAAAAAGTTGGGCGCCTAAATCTACTTAACCTTAAAATGATATCAACTAAATTATCTCCATCTTTTTCAATAAAAAAGAGGCGTTCCTATTTTTACAAATTCCATTTTTAAAAGTATAATCAAAATACAACTCGTCATTAATAATTTCGGCATCGAAATAATAGTTTTTTACTTCTTCTAATTCACTTTCAATTTCACACAAACTCAAATCATGCGTTGCAATGATTCCAGTTGTATTTAAAGCCACTAATTTTTCGACAAATTTTCTAGAGCCAATTGCCTTATCTGTACTGTTCGTTCCTTTTAAAATTTCATCTAATACAATAAAGTAAGATTCTTTTTCAATAGCGTCTACAATTAATTTTAAGCGCGTTAACTCCGAAAAGAAATAAGAACTATCATCAGTCAATGAATCTGCAGTACGCATGCTTGTAATTAATTTTACCGGAGAATAGCAACTCTCTTTAGCACAAACTGGCAATCCAACATTTGCCATTACAATATACATCGAAACTGTCCTTAAAAAAGTGCTTTTCCCTGCCATATTTGCGCCAGTAACGATAAAGAATTCCTGATGGTTAATCATCAAATCATTATCTACCCTATTATTCTTATCTACCAATGGGTGGCCTAAATTTGTAGCTTTTATTACGGTATTACTTTCCTCTATTTTAGGGAAAATATATTCTGGATGATTAAAAGTAAAATTTCCCAAGGAGTTGTAAGCCTCAAAAAATGAAATGACCTCGAACCAATCTTTTACTTTTGCATTATACTTTAGAATCCATTGCTCTATTTTATAACTCTGTTTTAAATCCCACAATAAAAACCCGTTTCCTACAATGGCAAAAAATATATTATTACGATTGTCTAGAGCATCTAAATATTTAGAGAACTCCCTAAAAATAAGTGAAGCCTTTACTCCTTCTGACCTTATTTTTCGCTGCTTTTCTATTAAAATATCCGAAGTAAATTCTTTGCTTTCAATTTGATGCAACAACAACGAATATTGCCTAAAAGTATCTTTTATCTTGTTTGAATTAGCCGCTAATTTCGAAATCTTATTAAGATAGATTCCTATGATAATCAATCCTATAAACATCCAAATAATTACGGGAAACCCTGTTATAATTTCTGCAAAATTAAGTCCAAATAGTACTGCCGAAACACTTGTAAAAAGCAATGGCAACCACCTCATTATTTTTGGTGTAAATACTTGGTAGTCTTTTAACCAATTTAAAATTACATCAACCCTAGTTTCTATTTTAATTAAGCTTGCTATTCCAGAAAAAGTTTGCATCCATTCTGGAACTAAAACTAATTCTTTAATTACTTCCTGTCGTTCAGCAATATCCTTAATAGAATTAGCCGTTAATACGTTCGCCAATGCCTGAGAACCTTCATTAATATGTGTACGATTGATGTATTGAAAAAAAGATCCTTCCCCAAACAAATCAATATCTAAACTATAAAAATGCTTTGGATCTTGATATTTTAAACCAGGTTCTCTATTATGAAAATAGCCTGAGGCAATATTTATTTCTTCGGTATTAATCTGAACTAGGGCTTTCGATAATTCCTCTTCATGTTTAACCTTCCCATACTTTTTTAATAACAAAAGAAAAATGACGGCCCCAACAACCCCAAAAATAATTGCAACTCGACTTTGATCGAACATAAAATAAATGCCAAAACCGGTAACAACAAAAACAATGAGGCGTACTAAACTGAATTGAATCAGGCTTTTCTTAGACCTTTTTACATTTAGATTGTGTTTTACTAATTGTTCTTTATAAAATAAATCTGGGTGCTTCATTACTTCGTTTTTATTTAAATAGGTATGATACCAAATTAATCACAATATAGCGTCTGTTTTTCGCTTGTATATCGTTAAATAATAGACCTGTATCTATGGATATATTTAAATTTTTTGCATAATCCAAACAAAAAATAATTCCATTTATTTATACGACATTTTATAATCAAATTGGTATTAAACAAAACAATCTCAAAACTATTAAAGAATTGAGATTGCTAAATTAATTATGATATAGATATTTACTTGTTACAAGTTATCCTTATCCTTTTGAAGATGCTTTTAAATACTCTCTATTCATACGAGCAATATTTTCTAAAGAAATTCCTTTTGGGCATTCTACTTCGCAAGCTCCTGTATTGGTGCAGTTTCCGAATCCTTCAGCATCCATTTGAGCCACCATATCCATTACACGATCTGCCGCCTCAACTTGACCTTGTGGTAACAAGGCATACTGAGATACCTTCGCCCCAACAAATAACATTGCAGAAGAATTTTTACAAGTCGCAACACATGCACCACAACCGATACAAGTTGCTGCATCCATAGCGTCATCTGCAGCTGCTTTTCCAATTGGAATTGAATTTGCATCTTGCGTATTTCCAGATGTATTTACAGAAATATACCCTCCTGCTTGCTGAATTCTGTCAAACGCTGATCTGTCAACAACCAAATCTCTAATCACTGGAAATGCAGCTGCTCTAAATGGTTCTATATGAATTGTGTCTCCATCTTTAAAAGAACGCATGTGCAATTGACATGTGGTATTTCCTTTATCTGGCCCATGTGCTTCTCCGTTGATATACATAGAACACATACCGCAAATCCCTTCACGACAATCATGATCAAATGATACAGGCTCTTCACCTGTATTTACCAATTGTTCGTTTAACACATCCATCATTTCTAAAAATGACATGTGCTCAGAAATATCAGTTACTTTATAGTCTACCAATTTTCCCTTAGCGTTAGCGTCTTTTTGACGCCATATTTTTAACGTTAAATCCATCCCTATTTATAACTTCTAGTTTTTAACTCAATATCTTTAAACTCCAGTTCCTCTTTATGTAAAATAGCATCACTCGGTTTTCCCGTATATTCCCATGCTGCTACATAAGCAAAATTCTTATCATCACGTTTCGCTTCACCATCATCTGTAACGTGTTCTTCTCTAAAGTGACCTCCACAAGACTCTTCTCTATTCAAAGCGTCTTTTGCAAACAACTCTCCTAATTCAAGAAAATCTGCAACTCGACCTGCTTTCTCTAATTCTTGATTAAATTCATTCAAACTTCCAGGAACTTTTACATTCTCCCAAAAATCTTTACGAACCTCTTGTAGTTCCTTAATAGCCCCTTCTAGACCTTCCTTATTTCTAGACATACCACATTTTTCCCACATGATATTTCCTAATTTCTTATGGTAATAATCTACAGAATGTGTTCCTTTATTATTGATAAAAAAGTCTAATTGTTCTTTAACCGATTTTTCTGCTTCATCAAATTCTTTTGAATCCGTTTGAATCGGACCTGTACGAATATCGTCGGCTAAATAATTTCCAATAGTATATGGCAAGACAAAGTACCCGTCTGCCAATCCTTGCATCAATGCAGAAGCTCCAAGTCTATTGGCTCCGTGGTCAGAGAAATTTGCTTCACCAATGCAATACAACCCTTCAACCGTAGTCATTAAATTATAATCAACCCAAACTCCTCCCATTGTATAATGTACAGCAGGATAAATCATCATTGGACTTTCATATGGGTTTTGATCTATAATCTTCTCGTACATCTGGAATAAGTTTCCATATTTTGCCTCAATAATTCCGGTCCCTAATTGAATAATCTTTTCGTTTGATGGATTCTGAACTCCCTGAATCAAGGCTTGCTCTTTACCATATCTTTGAATCGCTGATGCGAAATCTAAATACACTGCTTCACCTGTGGCATTTACCCCATAACCAGCATCACAGCGTTCTTTCGCTGCTCTCGAAGCAACATCACGTGGAACTAAGTTTCCAAATGCAGGGTAACGCCTCTCTAGGAAATAATCTCTTTCTTCTTCTACAAGATCCGTTGGTTTTTTAAGACCTTCTTTTATTGCTTTAACATCATCCAAGTTTTTCGGCACCCAAATACGGCCATCATTACGCAAAGATTCTGACATCAATGTTAACTTAGACTGATAATCTCCACTACGTGGAATACACGTTGGGTGAATTTGAGTATAACAAGGGTTTGCAAAATACGCTCCTTTTTTATGAATCTTCCATGCTGCGGTAGCATTAGAACCCATTGCATTGGTAGATAAGAAATACACATTCCCGTAACCACCAGTTGCTATTACAACAGCATGTGCCGAATGTCTTTCTATCTCCCCAGTAATTAAATTACGTGCAATAATTCCTCTTGCTTTTCCATCAACTTTTACAACATCCAACATTTCATGTCTGCTGTGCATGGTAATTTTACCACGAGCAATTTGACGGTTCATTGCAGAATATGCTCCTAATAATAACTGTTGTCCGGTTTGCCCTTTGGCATAAAAAGTTCTTGAAACCAATACACCTCCAAAAGAACGGTTATCTAACAAACCGCCATAATCACGTGCAAAAGGAACTCCCTGTGCCACACATTGATCAATAATATTTCCCGAAACCTCTGCCAAACGATGTACGTTTGCTTCTCTTGAACGGTAATCTCCCCCTTTTACAGTGTCATAGAACAAACGATAGTTTGAATCTCCATCACCTTGATAGTTCTTTGCTGCATTGATTCCTCCTTGTGCGGCAATTGAATGCGCTCTACGCGGAGAATCTTGATAGCAAAATGCTTTTACATTATAACCCAATTCTGCCAGCGTTGCCGATGCAGAGCCTCCTGCCAAACCAGTACCGACAACAATGATATCGATATTTCTTTTATTTGCCGGATTTACAAGGTTGATATGTTCTTTATGCTTTGACCATTTTTCGGCGATTTTATCGCTTTTAGGTACTCTTGAGTTTAATGTTGCCATACCTCTATTTTAATGATTAAAATGATGAAAGATTGCAATAAAAATAAAGCCTGCTGGAATTAGTATTGAATACAATTTTCCAAAAGATCTCAATCCTTTTATATATTTATTGTTTGCTCCAACAGATTGGAAAGCCGAATTAAACCCATGCAATAAATGCAGCGATAAAAAGACAAACGCTAAACAATATACGCCAACTCTTAAAGGACTTAAGAATTTATGCTGTAATTCTTGAAAGTACCTAAATTCTCCGTCATGCATTCCAGACCAATCGCCCTGAATAAATTTTGTATTTATTTCTGGAAACCAAAAATCGATAAAATGCAACAGTACAAATAATAGAATTACGATTCCAGAAAGAATCATATTTCTACTCATCCATGTAGAATTAGCAGCACCGTTGTTTTTGGCATACTTTTTGCCTTGCGCCTTTCTATTTTTAATTTCTAAAATGAATCCCATAACGAAGTGAAAAACCACTCCGAAAATTAACACCGGCTGCAAAACATATTGAATCAGAGGATTCGTACCCATAAAGTGAGAAACTTGATTAAAAAGATTTCCACTAAAAACAGATAAAATATTTATTGCAAAGTGTTGTAAAAGGAAAAACATTAAGAAAAAAGCTGATAATGCCATTGACACCTTTTTCGCTATCGACGAAGATAAAATTCCGCTCATTTTAATTGTTTTTGATTTTGATTAGCAAAGATACTATTTAGTGCGTCCATGAAAAAATGATTTACTTATTATTTGCATTATCCAGAAGCCTTTCAGCATTATTTGGAATGATTTCAAATACCCCGTACAAAAATTTAAAAATCATTCATTGTAATTGTATAAATTTGAAGATTAAAAATTTAGCACCTATCATGAAATACCTACCTATTGACTCAAACCTTTTTATTAAAAACAGGAAGAAATTTATTTCTAAATTGAAGCCGAAATCATTAGCTGTTTTCAATTCCAATGATATATATCCTATTAGTGCAGATAGTACTTTACCCTTTGCCCAACATCGTGATATCTTTTATTTAAGTGGGGTAGATCAAGAAGAAAGTGTTTTAATCCTATTTCCTGATGCTCCTAAGAAATCTCACAAAGAAATTTTATTTTTAAAGGAAACAAACGAACACATTGCCATTTGGGAAGGAGAAAAATTATCTAAAGAAAGGGCGTTGAAAACTTCTGGAATTAATACGGTTTATTGGCTACAAGATCTAGAAAAAGTGTTATTTGAATTAATGACACAAGCGGACAATATTTATATAAATACAAACGAATATTACAGAGCTCATACAGAAACAGAAACTCGAGAAGCAAGATTCGTAAAATGGTGTAAAGATAAATATCCTGGTCACACGTATGTACGAAGTCAACCTATATTACAACGATTACGATCTCTAAAAGAACCTGAAGAAATTGAACTCATTCAAAAAGCATGTGATATCACCAATAAAGGCTTTAGACGTGCATTAAAATCAACAAAACCCGGAGTATGGGAATATGAATTGGAAGCAGATTTCCTTTACGAATTTATAAGAAATAGAGCCAATGGGTTTGCCTACACTCCTATTATCGCTAGTGGATTTAATGCAAACATACTTCACTATATAGAAAATAACCACCAATGTAAAGAAGGAGAGGTTATTCTTATGGATGTTGGAGCAGCTTATGGAAATTATTCAAGTGACATGACTCGTTCTGTTCCTGTTTCTGGAAAATTCTCAGAAAGACAAAAAGACGTTTACAATGCTGTTTTAAGAATTAAAAAAGCCGCTGCTAAAATGTTGATTCCTGGAACCATCATTTCCGATTACCACGAAAAAATTGGGAATCTAATGGCTGAAGAACTAATCGGATTGGAATTAATTTCTAAAGAAGATATTAAAAATGAAAACCCAGACTGGCCCGCCTATAAAAAATTTTTTATGCACGGCACTTCCCATCACATCGGATTAGACACCCATGATTACGGAATACTAACAGATCCTATAAAAGCAGGAATGGTATTTACCGTGGAACCTGGAATTTATATTCCTGATGAAAATCTAGGGATTCGACTTGAAGATGATTATGTAGTTCAAGAAGTTGGTGAGCCAATAAATTTGATGAAAGATATTCCACTCGAAATTGAAGAAATTGAAGAAATTATGAATTAAGAAACCGGAGGTTAAAGTTCAAATCTTAGGCTAATTTATTGACATCAAAAAGATATAAGTATTTAAAATCATATAAAAAAACGCTGGTAAAGAAATCCAAACACCATCTTTTAATTTTATTCTTACTATAAGGCCAAATAACATCAGTAATGCGAGACCGAAAGATGAAATGGTTAAAATCTGATTAAATTTGAGTCCTACTATTAAACCTGTTGCTCCCAAAAATTGAAAGGTAATTATTATCAGACCAAATTTCTCTAAACCAAACCGTTTAAATTCCCTTTTCATGTTAAACGATTTAAAATAATAAATACTATATGCAAAAAAAGAGAAACTTGATACTAGAATGCATATTTTATATATGTCCATATTTGATTATTATATTGATTCTAATACTAGAAAAACACATAAAAGTAAAAGAATTAGTGAAGGCAGGTGCTTAATAAAAGGGTTCCTTGCTTTAAAGTGAAAATACTGAGCCGCTATCATAAATAGGCCCATAGCAATAGATGGTATAAAAACTAATGATGAATACCAAATCCCCACAACAAGCAATGTGGCTATTGAAATTTTACTAACTCCGACAAAATTTCGCGTTACATCACTTAATTCAAATTTTTTGAATTCATCAACGACATTATGAAATCTAAAAACCCATACATAAGCAACAGAAATTGCTATAGTCAATTGTACTAATCTTGTTAATTCTTCCATTTTATTGAATTTTAATAAATTTTTCCTACTCATATGGCTTTTCGGAATTCGCCTTATTCTAAAAAAGAGTTTATCTCTCTTTTGTAGTATCTTTTATATAATTGCACCGAAGGCATAGGCTAATCTTTATTCAAATGCAGATTAGGTATTGGATGTTTTTATTCTAAACCCTTTTTATAGGTGCTTATAGCTCTTTCTCTAGCCAATTTATGATCGACAATAGTGCTTGGATATGTTAACGAATCAAGTTCAGGAATCCATTTATTGATATACGATAATTGTGAATCAAACTTTTTAACCTGTGCTGTTGGATTAAATACTCTAAAATATGGGGCAGCATCACATCCCGTTCCAGCAGACCATTGCCAATTACCATTGTTAGACGAAAGTTCATAATCTAAAAGTTTAGTGGCAAAATAGGCTTCTCCCCATTTCCAATCTATTAGTAAATGTTTGCATAAGAACCCAGCGACCACCATTCGCACTCTGTTGTGCATATATCCAGTAGCATTTAATTCTCGCATTCCTGCATCAACTATGGGGTAGCCTGTTTTTCCATTTTGCCATTTTTCGAATTCTTCCTGATTATTTCTCCACTGTATACGGTCGTATTTCCTTTTGAAATTATTTGAGACCACATGTGGAAAATGATAAAGTATCTGCATAAAAAATTCTCGCCAAATCAGTTCACTTAAAAATATTTCATTAGATTTTGTTTTAGAAATAACTTCACGAATACTTAAAGTACCCATTCTTAAATGCGGTCCAAGTTTACTTGTTCCATTCAATGCAGGAAAGTTCCTTGTCTGATCATAATTTTCTAACTCGTCTAAATTGTAAGGCTCTACTTTTATAACAGAACGCACGAAATTAAGGTCAGACATAGTCGGGAATTTAAATTTAACTTTTACATAATTATTCCAACTATCAACAGGGTACTTAGAATTCTTTTGGTCAGCAAATAGTTGAAGCCATTTATTCTTGTATGGCGTGTAAATAGTATAAGGGGTATGGTCCTTTTTTACGACTTCGTCTTTGGAGAATATTACTTGGTCTTTTGATAAGAAAAGATTAATATGCTCGTCAGATAGAAGTTTCTGAACCATTGTATCTCTTTCTATAGCATATGGATCGTAATCTTCATTGGCAAAAACTGAAACTATGCAAAATTCATCTATTAATTGTCTCCACAAATCAATAGGCTTCCCTTGTAGACAGTAAATACTGCTTGCATGCTTATTTAAAGTAGTATTTAAAGTAGCAAGGGTGTCATAAATAAAAGTAAGCCTAGAATCATCCTTTGTAAGTTTGTCGGTAATTTCATTGTCAAAAATAAATATAGGTAATACCGGAATAGAACTTTTTAATGCTTTATGCAAGGCGTGATTATCAGAAAGGCGTAAATCTCTCCTAAACCAAAATATTGATATCTTTTCTTTGTAGGTTTTCATTTTATTTAATAGTTTCGACCATGAGCAGTGCCTCAAGTTAGTAATTTACTTTGCAATCAGGTTAAAAAACTAACAATTAATAAGAGACGCCTTTTACACTTCTCGAAGTGCCTTTAAATTCAAGTTTGTAACTTGCTGTTTTTTTTTAAAATAACCTGAATATTTATTATACCTTTATGTTTGAATATCCTCCACCTACAGGAAATACTTGACCAGTTACCCCTCATGATTTCTGTATTCATACGTATATAACTACTGCTGTAATATCTTTAGCATCTCCTAATTTCTTTAAAGGGTTTTTTGAGCCTGTAAGCTCGCTCTCTCAGAGAATATTTAAAAATTTACTCGTCAAATTCGTGTTTTTTAAACATGGAGCGATCGCATTTACTCCTATGGTTGAAGCCAATAATATCGACAAGGATCTAGTCAACCCTCCAATAGCAACTTCTAAAGTTGCAACTTGTAAATAGAAATTAAATCCATATTGAACTACAACTATTGAAAAGAATAAAATTGATGAATCTTGACTTTTTCTAATTTTCGTTAATAAATGTCGAATGATTTTAGTTGCACCCAAAACTTGTAACTTAAAACGATGAAATGACTTTAAATTGATACCTCCAGGACAATATCCTAATCCATGAATTTCTTCACGTAAATTATAAAGGCTTAAAGTGTCAGTCTTTAGATTAAACTTCATGTGTTTTACATTATGGAGGTCTTGTGTCACATTATCCTTGTATGCAGTCACTATGTTCACTTTTTGATTTTCAATCACATGGAATAACTCTTTGCCAATGTCTGAAGAACCTCCTATTATTACATAGTTTCTCGTTTGCTAGTATTTTCTTGAATTCTGTTAAAAATGAAAAATACGGCAAAATAAGACGATAATTTTCGGATAAAATTAGAGCATAACTTTTGTTTTTAACTTTTCAAAACTAAACAGATAACATTCTGAAGACAACAACGAACTATAGTTTATAAATACCATAGGTAAATCTTTTATCATTTTACCCACTTTTCATAGCCTTATTTACTCCAGCATCAATAATCAATAGAAATTGAAAAACATTCACTATCAATTACAATCTTACTATTATACATAAAGATTTTTTAGCTGTAACTAAATAATATTAACTACTTTATTTTTGTGCCTTCCCTAATTGCGAAAGCAAAAGCGATGCCGAAAATCAAAGTTATCAATCCTGCGAAATATGGTATTAAATCACTCATTTTTTTGTGTTGTTAATTAGTTTTAGATAGATTCCAAATGCTAATATTGAGGGAACCCAAAGTCCTATAAAAATTCCGTCCATTTTCTTTTCTTGAAAATAGAGTGTTTCGGCAAATATCAACGATAATAAGGCAGCAACGAACAGGAGCATGTCCACAATTGTAAATTTTTTAAACATTTTTTTTATTTAATTTGTTATGAAATTATTTTTACTACTTATCCATATCGGGATAATTTTAATTTTTAATCAAAAATATAAAAAAAAAAGGTCATTAGCCCTTAATAATAAGAATGATATAAACATTCGAGTTTCTAATTATTATAATTCAAGAGATAATTCATAAGATGACTGACTTCCTCTATTCTGGGCGCAGTCTATGGAAAATACGCTCTAGCTACTCGTAAAACCTCTTAAGAAATTAAGAGGTTTTTTTTTATAAAATTTAAACCACATGGTTCAGAATTTAAATTAATCTCCATAAATATTATGATTGAACCCTTTTAATCTCTCAAGTTATTGGGAGGGCAGGACTCGGAATGCTTTGTTTTTGGTATTAAAGGATTTATCTGATACAGTAGCGCTACGATTATTAAAAAAGTTTAAAATGGCTTCGTGATTTATTGGTATACATTTTTATAGGGTATCGTTTTGTGAAAGTTCATTTTGATAATTCCATCCAACTAAACAAATTCACTATTGGTCTCTACTTAAATACATCTGGACTAAAAAAAAAATAATGTTTATTTTTAAAATAGTATTGATTAATTAAATAATTATCTGTATTTATTCCTAATCCGATTAAAATATCATATATTTAATTGATTTTTATATGATTAGCAATGACTATATTTAGTTTTAGAGTTCACTTTACGGATGAAAAGAGTTGGAGGTTGTATTTTAAAGTCAAGGTACTTAATGAGTTTGTTTTTAAACGAAATAGAAGGTACTTCGGA
>TARA_B110000037_G_scaffold220310_1_pt1 | contig 58700 bp, 56 predicted proteins | sample TARA_B110000037 | Tara Oceans TARA_B110000037 (sample SAMEA4397196) | marine metagenome | biome: Polar Biome; feature: [MIX] marine epipelagic wind mixed layer (ENVO:01000061); material: water (ENVO:00002006), including particulate matter (ENVO:01000060) such as... | depth 10-100 m | reverse complement strand
ACGGCAATATAGGAGCCGTGTTTACGTGCACTTAATTGATGAATAACTTTAGGAATTACTTCTTTCCCTGTTCCACTTTCACCGGTAATAAGCACGCTAATATCAGTGGGCGCTACTTGCACAGAAATATTCAAGGCTTGCTTCAAAGCGCTCGAATTACCAATAATACCAAAACGTTGTTTTATCTGTTGTAAATCCATAGTTAGCTTTTAAGGGCTATTCCTTTTAGCGTGGCGCTGGTGAAATCAGTAATTTTTACATCAACATAATCACCAGGTTTAAAATTGTCTTTCGGAAAAATTGTTGTCACATTTTGTGAATTACGTCCGTAAACAAAATCGTCTGAACGTTTTGATGTGCCTTCAATTAATACTTTACAAGTGGTCCCAACCAGGCGCTCATTAGCAGCATAAGACAGTTTAGCTTGCAAGGCTTGCACCTCATACAAACGCTGTTTCTTTAATTTTTCCGGGATGTCGTCTTCAAATTTCCGTTCAGCCAACGTTTTTGGTCGTTCAGAATAGAAAAACATGTACGAGAATTCGTACCCAACTTCTTCCATTAAGGTTAGCGTTTCCTTGTGATCTTCGTCAGTCTCTCCGCAGAATCCTGTAATTATATCTGAGGAAATAAATGCAGTAGGTAAAATTCTTTTTATGGCATCAATTCTATTTAAATACCATTCACGCGTATAGCCACGATTCATTCTTTTTAAAACATCTGAACTACCAGATTGGACTGGAAGGTGGATGTATTTGCAAAGGTTTTCATGTTTCGCCATAACGTGCAATACATCATCTGTCATATCCTTAGGATGCGACGTAGAAAAACGAATTCTTAAATCAGGATTAACAAGCGCCACTTTTTCCATTAAATCGGCAAAGGTAACAACTGGTTGTGTTGCGTCAATTACTTCTCCTTTTTTGGTAATGTTCCATTTGTAACTATCTACATTTTGTCCAAGTAGTGTTACTTCACGGTATCCGTTGTTGTATAGTTCTCGCGCCTCTTTAACGATTGATTCAGGGTCACGGCTTCGTTCTCTGCCCCTTGTAAAAGGGACTACGCAGAATGAACACATATTATCGCAACCTCGCATAATTGAGATGAAAGCAGTAATGCCGCCCGCACCTAATCTTACTGGTGCAATATCCGCATAGGTTTCTTCACGAGATAATAATACGTTGACTGCTTTTTGTCCTCCATTTACCTCTTCAATTAAGTTGGGTAAATCGCGATAGGCATCTGGTCCTGCTACTAAATCAACTAATTTCTCTTGTTCTAAAAGATCTTTCTTTAAGCGCTCAGCCATGCAGCCTAGTATTCCAATTACCAACGAAGGATTTTTTTTCTTACGCTTATTATATTGGCTGAGTTTGTTTCTAACACGTTGCTCGGCGTTCTCTCTTATGGAACAGGTATTCATTAAAATGACATCCGCGTCTTCTGAATTTCGTGTTGTCGTATATCCTTCTTCACTTAAAATTGATGCTACAATTTCACTGTCCGAAAAATTCATTTGGCAACCGTAGCTCTCCAAATAAAGTTTTTTTCCGTTAGGTGTTATTTCTTTGCGGCCTAACAAGGTTGCTGAACCTTGCAGTTTTTCGTCAATCACCTTTTCTTCTGTTCTAAATTCTCTCATTAATCTATTATTCGGCTATTTTTGCGCAAATTTAGCTATATTTTAGATGGTATGACATAATGGCAGAAAATTATTTTTTAGGATTTAACGTTTTTTATTATTACATAATAAGGGAAAGAAAAATCTTTTTTCCGACAAAACTGATACATTAATTGAAATATCATTTCTAATTTTGGCTCGCGATTTAGATGATAATTAAAAATAAACTCAAAGGTTAAGTTTTTAAGTATCTCTTTTAAGGATTGCAGTTTTTAACAGTTACATTTAGAACCGAAATATAAGGTATGGCAAAAAATCTCGTAATAGTTGAGTCACCTGCAAAGGCAAAAACAATTGAGAAATATTTAGGAAAAGATTTCGTCGTAATGTCAAGTTATGGACACGTGCGAGATTTGGCAAAAGGAGATGGATCCATTGATGTTGAGAATGGTTTTACTCCTAAGTATATTGTATCAACCGATAAGAAAAAGGTAATAACGGAACTAAAAAAGATGGTGAAAACTGTTGATGAGGTTTGGTTAGCATCTGATGAGGACCGCGAGGGAGAAGCCATTTCTTGGCATTTAAAAGAAACCTTAGGTCTTGATAAAAAAGGATATAAACGAATTACTTTTAATGAAATTACTGAATCGGCTGTTTTGGAGGCTATCGCAAATCCAAGAGAGATTGATGCTGATTTAGTGAATGCGCAGCAAGCCAGAAGAATTTTAGATAGATTGGTTGGTTTTGAGCTTTCACCCATTTTATGGAGAAAAGTAAAACCTTCTTTATCTGCAGGTAGAGTGCAATCTGTTGCTGTTAGATTGGTTGTAGAACGCGAACAAGACATTGAAAAGTTTGAATCAAATAGTTTTTTTAGAACAGATGCTTTATTTAAAGTAGGAGGTTCTTCACTTAAAGCGAAATTAAGTGGTCAGTTCAATTCAAAAGATGCAGCTAAAAGTTTTGTTGATAAATGCACGAATCACGACTTTAAAGTAAATAGTATTGTAAAAAAGCCCACTAAGAAAAGTCCGACTGCTCCATTTACAACATCTACTTTACAACAAGAGGCCAGTTTAAAATTAGGTTTTTCAGTATCTCGAACAATGTCTGTAGCACAGCGCCTGTATGAATCTGGTTTAATCTCCTATATGAGAACTGATTCAGTTAACTTATCTCAAACGGCAGTCGACGCAGCAAAAATAGAAATAGAAACAGCTTACGGCGCACAATATTTTGAGCACCGTAAATTCAAAAATAAATCAAACTCAGCCCAAGAAGCTCACGAGGCCATTCGTCCTACAAATTTTGGATTACATGAAATTGATGCGGAAAGAGACGAAGCAAGACTTTATCAATTAATTTGGAAAAGATCAATTGCCTCGCAAATGGCTGATGCAAAATTGGAACGTACGTCAATTAAAATTGATGCACCTAATAAGAAAGAGTTTTCTGCAACTGGAGAAATCGTATTGTTTGATGGTTTCTTAAAAGTATACCTTGAATCGAATATTGATGATGAAGAGGATGAAATGGAAGGCCTATTGCCTCCAATGGATGAAGGAGACTTATTAATGAGAGATACAATTACTTCAACGGAGCGTTTTACAAGGCCGCCTTCAAGATTTGTTGAAGCAAGCTTGGTGAAGAAATTAGAAGAATTAGGAATCGGTCGTCCGTCAACTTATGCGCCAACAATTTCTACCATCCAAAAAAGAGGATATGTAGATCGCGGAGATCGCGAAGGAACTGAGCGTAAGTATATGGTGATTTCAGTAGAAGGACCAGAAGTATCTGAATGTATAAGTACTGAAAAGACCGGAAGTGATAAAGGAAAATTAGTGCCAACCGATATTGGTCGTGTTGTTACTGAATTCTTAATGAAGCATTTTGATCAAGTGATGAATTATAACTTTACAGCAAGTGTGGAGAAAGAGTTTGATGATATTGCAAAAGGATTGGCAGAGTGGACTAAAATGATTTCGGATTTTTATACGCCGTTCCATTTAAAAGTGGAAGACACAATTGAGAATTCTGAAAGAGCATCTGGAGAAAGATTATTGGGTGTTGATCCAAAATCTGGCAAAAACATGTATGCGAGAATTGGCCGATTTGGGCCAATGGTTCAGATTGGAGAGGCAGATGATGAAGATAAACCAAAGTTTGCATCCATTCAGAAAGATCAAAGTATTCAAACCATTACGGTTGAACAGGCGCTTGAATTATTCAAGTTTCCAAAAGTAATTGGAGAGTATGAAGGGGTTCCTGTAAAAATTAATAAAGGAAGATTTGGACCATATATTCAATTAAACAAACTCTTTGTTTCTATTAAAGAAGCAAACGGAGATACATTGGAGAATTTGGAATTAGAACGTGCGATCGTTTTAATTGAGGAAAAGCGAGAAGAGGATCGTAACCGAATGATTAAAGTTTTCAAAGAAGACGATACCACGCAGTTGTTGAATGGGAGATATGGGGCTTACTTGAAAATTGGCAAGAAAAATTTCAAACTTCCAAAAGATGTTGAGCCTGCAGAGTTATCATATGAGCAGTGCATTGAAATTTCTAAAAATCAACCAAAGCCAAGAGGTAAGAAAAAGAAGAAGTAGTATTTTGTTGACCAATAGTGACCGATCAGGAATAATTTAGATAAATGAAAGATTTAAGTATTTATTTCGAAACGAGTGAAGAAAGAAAGGGTTTTAACCCCGGTCAAATTGGAGAACGAATTCTCAATAATTCGCTCATTAATTATGAGCAGCTGGCAGAAGGCAGCATAGCGCTCATTTATGTTCCCGATTACAGAAATAGTGACATTTCTCAAAATGAAAACTGGATCAATGATTTTAGACAATCATTATTCGAACTGTATGCGGGGGAATGGAAAGCGGAGATTTGTGAATTAGGAATTATTCGCCCAGGTGAATCGGTGGCTGATACCTACATGGCGGTTCGAGATGTTGTGACAGAATTAGTCAAATCTGAGGTGTTCCCAATCGTAATTGGTGGAAGTCAAGATTTGACTTATCCAATTTACCAAGCTTACGAAAAATTAGAGCAAACAATAAATATTATAGGGGTTGACCCTGCGCTTGATTTAGGCGATCCTGATCATGAAATAAACGCAAAAGGATGGTTAAATAAAATCGTTTTACACAAACCCAATTACCTATTCAACTTTTCGTTGTTTGGTTATCAATCCTACTTGGTAAACCCAAAAGAAACGCAATTGTTGAACGATCTTTATTTTGACGCGTACCGCCTAGGTGACTTCTATAATAATGAGAAGATGGTTGAACCGCAATTGCGGAATGCAGACATTTTAAGTTTTGATATGGACGCTATTCGTTCATCTGACAATAAGAGCAACCAACGCAATTTACCCAATGGTTTTTATGGTGAAGATGCTTGTCGTATTATGCGCTATGCGGGCTTAAGTGATAAACTAACAAGTTTGGGTTTGTTCAATTTTTCTCCAAACGGAGTGGGGTACCAGAGCGATTTAAATTTGTTATCCCAAATGATTTGGTATTTTATTGAAGGATTCAACTTGCGTAAAAAAGATTATCCAATAGGAAGTAAGACAGCTTATATCAAGTACCGTGTAAATATTGATGATTTCCGTGATGAGATCATTTTTTACAAAAGCAATAAAAGCAGCCGTTGGTGGATGGAAGTTCCTTATCCAAAAATCAAAGGAGTTAAGTTGCAACGTCATTTATTAGTGCCTTGCGATTATGAAGATTACGAAAACGCCCTTAATAACGACTTGCCAGATCTTTGGTTAAGAACGTATAAGAAATTATCTTAGAAAATTTCAAATTCCGTCCGCACATGGCGGAGCAATTTCTTAAAATTTATTAATAGCCGAAACACCTTGTGAAGGTTATCAATACCCTACATTAACCTCACACTCAAAACTCAAACTCAAGTCGCACTTAAGACATTCACTCCAGTCGCATACTCATGACACACACACCAAACTCAAACAGCTGCATGGTTACTTTTTAAATTATCAAACATACAAATACAAGGGAGATCTCAATTTGTTAAATGGTAAGCAAATAATTAACTCATGATTAAATTATTACTCAGTGCACTTTTACTAGTAACTACTCTTTTTACAGCAACATTTGCCCAGCAAGATCGGCAATTCACCCAATACATGTTTGATCGAATGTCATTTAATCCTGCTGTAACAGGTTTTAACGGATATTGCGGCACATTGCTTTATCACAACCAGTGGGATAAAGTGCAAGATGCTCCAAATACAACATTGCTCAACGTTCAGGGGAACCTCCAAAATTTAAACGTTTGTCCAGGTTCAATAGGAATAGGAATGTCCTTATCAAATGATGTGATTGGTTTTCAAAAAAGCAATAATGTTGTTTTAAGTGGGGCTTATCATATGCCAACCAATTACGGTACGCTGAGTGCGGGGTTGGGGATTGGTTTGATAAATGTAGGTTTAGATCCAGATTGGGTCGCACCTAACATACCAGCGATTATGGATCCAAGTATTGTGACTGCAAAAACAGGGCAAACTGGATTTGATTCAAACGTTGGATTGTATTGGTATGGCAATGGCGATTATTATGCCGGAATATCTATGACACATGTTACTCCAGCCAAATTAACCACTGTTAATTTTAATATGGCACGTCATTATTATGTGATGGCAGGAATCAAAAAGCCAATTTCTCTTGGAAATGGTATGCCATTTTATTTAAACCCTAGCACCTTAATTAAAGCAGATGGATCAACAATGGTCTTTGATGTGAATTTGAAAGCGGATCTTTGGGTGACTAAAGATTCTTACTTTTGGGTAGGGGCAACCTATCGTTTGTCAGATGCCTTTGCACTTATGGCTGGTTATGCAAAAGACAACTTTAAAGTCGGTTATTCATTCGACTTCATGACAAACCAATTAAACGAGTACGGAAGAGGTACGCATGAATTGATGGTGAGTTATTGCATTTTCCCACCAAAAAGAACAGTAGGTCGAACAGGATTCCTTTTCAGTCTTGAGTAAATATGACTTATGTCATGAATGAAAATAAAACCAATTGAAACCTATATTGGTTTTTTTCGTGTCCTATCAGACCAAAGACCCTGTTCTAGCAGATGTTTAGATCAATCCATGCTATAGAATACGCTAGATTGTAGTGTTAAAAAAAAATCATTGAATTAGGAAAGTGAAATAGATCGATAAAATAATTTCGTTTTCCATTAATTTTAATTATTTTAGCCACTTGTTGGAGTGTTCCGACGTTAAATAGTATTGAAAAAACTAATTTATGAAGAAAGTTTTATCTCTAGTATTGTGCTGTTTGTCAGTAAGTTTTGTCTACGGACAACAAGATAAACAATTCACGCATTACATGTTTGATCGCATGTCTTATAATCCGGCAACGACTGGATTTAGAGGTTACTGTGGTACTTTGATCTACAGAAATCAATGGGATCGTGTGCAAGATGCACCGAACACAACAACTTTTAACGCGCAAGGCAACTTGCAAAACGTGATTCTTGGACCTGGTGGTTTAGGAGTTGGTTTATCATTCTCTAATGATGCAATTGGATTTCAAAGAAATAATAACCTAACATTAAGCGCTGCTTATCACTTGCCAACTGATTTTGGTACGTTGAGTGGAGGTGTTGGGTTGGGTATTATAAACGTTGGATTCAGTCCTAGTTGGATTCCGCCACAAACAGCTGCAAACTTAGATCCTGCCATTGCATCAATTAATACAAAAATTGCTGCAACTGGATTTGATCAAAACTTTGGTTTGTACTGGTATGGTAACGAAGGTTACTATGTTGGGATTTCTGCTACGCATTTAGCTCCCGCGAATTTAGATAAAGTAAGTTTTTCAGTTGCAAGACACTATTATGTAATGGGAGGTTATACCTATGATTTAGGTGAGCAAATTGGTACTAGAAACAAATTAGAATTAAAACCAAGTGTTTTGTTAAAAACTGATGGGTCAACAATGGTATTTGATGTAAACATCATGGCTGACTATTGGTTGAATACCGATTCTTATTTCTGGGCTGGTGCTTCATACCGTTTCTCAGATGCAATTGCAGTAATGGCGGGATACGGATTCTCTCCAAGTAAAAACGTAAGTAAAGACATGTTTAAAATTGGATATTCATTTGATATAATGACCAATCCATTGAACGAATATGGTAAAGGTACACATGAGTTGATGGCGAACTATTGCATGTTTCCGCCGCCGCCTGTTGTTCCGCGTCATGGTAATCCGTTCATTTTGCAATAGTCAAAAAAAAATGTAACCTAATTAAATTATTCTCGTTAATAGAAGACCTAACCCTTATTAAGTCCTGATAGTCGAAAGATAAAGATTGGTAGAAAAACAAAGGTAGCATGAAGAAATTAATAGTTTTTGTAGTAGGAATTACACTCTTGATATCAAGTTGTAATTCAGGGTCTGGGCATTTGCTCGGAGTGCAGGGAAGAAAAGTATTTTTTCCAGAAATCCCTCTAGGTATGATTTACATCCCTTCAGGTTCTTACACAATGGGTGCGAGTGATCAAGATGTTCCATTCTTGCATCAGTCTCGTTCTCACGTTGTGTCCATACACTCATTGTATATGGATCAAACTGAGATAACAAATAACGAGTATCGTGAATTTGTTTATTGGGTAAGAGATTCAATCTTTTTGGAGAAGGTGTATGAGAACACTAATCCAACAGGGAATGATGAGATTGAGGAAGAGGCAATCGGGGACATGTTAAATCACCCGGACATCTATTATGATGAGGTAAACTTAGAATGGAAAGAATTCGATCCAACTCAGCCGTATATCAATAGAGAGTTGTTTGCCTTGTCTTGGAAAGTAAGAGGAATAAAGGATCAGCAGATTGTACCTTTGATCTCTGATATGTACTTGCGTCCAAACGAACGATTCTATAAAAGAAGAGAAATCGATACGCGCAAGTTGAAATTCCGTTATTACTGGATTGACTTGCAGGAGGCTGCTCGTAAAGGCCGTGTAAATGTGAAACGTGATGGATATAATAAAGATGGAGACTACAAATACCCTTCTTTAGATCCACAACACCGTGAATTGAAAAATCCTGCACATCCATTTACGGATGAGCCAGTAGGACAAGATGAAGATCTAGGTTACTTCAACAAAAAAGGTCAAAACAATGCTTTAAGATCTCACACAGACAGAAGTCGTTTCATTATTGATGAAGTAATTAATGTATATCCAGATACTTTATGTTGGGTACGTGATTTTACGTATTCATTTAATGATCCAATGACAAATATGTATTTCTGGCATCCAGCATATGACAACTATCCAGTTGTTGGTGTGACATGGGTACAGGCAAAAGCATTTTGTATTTGGAGAACTCAAAAGTTAAATAGCTGGTTACATAACGTTGGCGCACTGTGGGTACAAGATTTTAGATTACCGACAGAAGGTGAGTGGGAGTATGCCGCTCGTGGAAACTTAAAACACAGTCCATACCCTTGGGGAGGTCCTTATATCAGAAACTCAGGTGGATGTATGTTAGGTAACTTCAAGCCAATGAGAGGAAGATATTTTGATGATGGCGGTTTCTATACTGTTAAATCTTATTCTTACAATCCAAATGGTTATGGACTTTACTGTATGTCAGGAAATGTTGCAGAGTGGACAGAAACTGCTTTTGATGAGTCTGTTTATGAGTTCTCTCATGATTTAAGTCCTGAATATAGATACAATGCTATGGATTGGGATCCACCATCAATGAAGCGTAAAGTTATTAGAGGTGGTTCATGGAAAGATATAGGATACTACCTACAGACTGGGACTCGTACTTATGAGTATCAGGATACTTCAAAGTCATACGTTGGATTTAGATGTGTTCAAACGCACATTGGACGTGGTGGTGATGATTTCGATAAAGAAGGCGGAGAGGAATTGAAGTCAGATATCGAATTGAGATAAGCAAGTAAATAAACCAAATAAATGTTAAATTAAAAGCAAGGAAACTATGAGACCAGGAACTAAAAAGTGGAAATTATTTATGGCGAAGTTGTACGGTATCGGTGCAGCTGTAGTAATCGTCGGAGCAATGTTTAAGATTATGCACTGGCCAGGAGCCGGACCCATGCTTGTAGCAGGGCTTTCGACAGAAGCCGTAATTTTCTTCTTTTCGGCGTTTGAGCCGTTACACGAAGACCCGAAATGGGAATTAGTGTACCCAGAATTAGCATTAGCGCACGACGAAGATTTTGATTTACATGCTTACTTAGATGAGAAAGGTGAATCAGGATTGTCACACGGTGGTGGAGGTGGTTCCGTTACAGGGATTACTGAAAAATTTGATAATTTATTAGAGGAAGCAAAAATTGACGCAGATCTATTAAACAGATTAGGAGATGGTATTAGAACGTTAAGTGATAATGCTGAAGGTCTTAAAGCTGTTTCAGGAGCTGTTGCTGCAACTGATGGTTATGTTTCAAGTTTAGAAAACGCTTCAGAGCAAGTTAAAGGTTTATCAAACACTTATGAAAGAGCTTCTGAGACGATCTTAGGATTAACTTCTGTTGCAGAAGAAGGTGCTTCATTTGGAGAGCAAATCTCTAAAGTATCAACGAACTTGGCTGCATTAAACAATGTATACGAATTGCAATTAAAAGGATCTTCAGCTCACTTAGAGTCAACTGAGAAGTTCCAAGCAAACGTAATTGAAATGATGTCTAACTTAAGCGATTCAGTAGAAGATACTAAGCGCTACAAAGAAAACATGGCAATGCTATCTCAAAACTTGACTGATTTGAACCAAGTTTATGGTAACATGCTAAAAGCTATGACTATATCTAGAGATTAATTTTCATTTAAAATGTAAATTAATTAATGTTAAATCAAAAAAATAGATAAATCATGGCAGGAGGAAAAGAAACCCCTAGACAAAAGATGATCGGTATGATGTACCTCGTACTGACTGCCCTTCTAGCACTAAACGTGTCGAAGCAGGTTATTGCTGCTTTCGTAACGATTAATGATAAATTGGATCGCAGTACACAAATTATAGATCAAAATAATCAAAGTAATTATTCTTCTTTTGACAAAAAGATCACTACGGTTAAAGCCCAAGGTGGAGATGTAAATTCAGTTAAAGTTTGGCAAGATCGCTCTTTCGAGGTGCGTGACAAGACAATTGAAATTGTTAGTTTCCTTTTAGGTGAAAGTAACGAGATGATCGAAATGTCTGAAAAAGAGTCTTGGATCGAAGAAAAGGATGATAATGGGAATATTCTTTCTCTAAGACCTCTTTCTGAAATCTTAGGAATGGATAATTACGATATTCCAACGAACATGTTCATTGGAGGAGATCCTCAAAACCCTGTTCAAAAAGGGAAGGATATCCGTCTTAAAGTAATCGAATACAGAAATGCGGTTGCGACTATCATGGCGACATATAATACGCCAAAGGGTAAATATAGTTTTACTCCTCCAACCGACATAAGTGGGTTAAAGGAGAGTTTAACTACTTGTAACCCGGATGATACAGCAGCAATTGGAGCGTTCATGAAATCTTTGGATATTCCAGAGCAAATTGACCAAACTGTGCACGGGGAAACGGAAACACTTCCTTGGCCTTCAGTAATGTTTGATCATGCGCCAATCGTTGCAGCTGCTGCAATGCTGACAGCACTTAAATTGGATATTAAGAACTCGGAGTCAATGGCTACGGAATTCTTATTGTCTAAAGTAGATGTACAAGAGTTTGATTTCAACAAAATTGAGCCATTAGCATTTGCAAGTACTGGATATATTAACCAAGGCGATTCATTGAACCTTCGTGTTATGATCGCGGCTTACGATTCGACGGAAACGCCGAAAGTAAAATATGGTCAAGATGAGGATACACTGAATATTGATAACTGGAAACCTTCTAATAACGCAGATGGAAGCATAAGCCTAAGAGGTGATACACCAGGATTACACAAAGTAAAAGGTGTGATTATGGTTAAACAACGTGGTATCGAAGTCCCAAAACCATGGGAATTTGAATATACTGTTGGTCAACCAATGGGAGTTGTTGCATTACCTGAAATGCGCGTACTTTATAGAGGTTACGAAAATATTGTAGAAGGAACCGCTTCAGGTTTTCCTGCAGATCGTGTAACCTTATCGGGTAGTGGGTGTTCTATTAGTAAGAAAGGAGCTCAATATGTTGCAAAAGTTGGTGCTGGGACTAGAGAAGCTACAATTAGCGTCAACGGACGTAAAGAAGATGGCGGATCTGTAAACTTGGGATCATTTAAATTCAAAGTGAAAAGTCTTCCAACACCGAACTTGTACTTAGGAGGTATCTCTAACGGGCAAAACCCTGGTTTATCCAGCGTAAGAGCTCAAGGGAGAGTTTCTTGTAGATATGATGAAAGTGTACCTTTGACAGGTGTTAAGTTTTCAATCGCAAGTGGTACCGTTACAGTAAACGGTATTAAAGGAGAAGGAAGAATTACCGGAGGGGGTGGTGTGGATGCCAAAGCCAAACAAATTTTAGCACAATCGTCAGGAAAACAGGTAACTATATTAGTTAACTATAGAGGGCCAGATGGTGTTTCCAAGCGTACTGCTTGCGTATTTACTACAAGGTAATAACGAAGCTTAAAAAATAATAGGGGGGATGAGTCCTTTTGATAGAATTTATTCCCCTGTATTGTATAATTAATAATTAGGAGATGAAAAGATTAATTTTTTCTTTAGTGATGCTGAGTGTAGGGTCAAGTTATGGTCAGAATATTCGTGGACCAATAGCCAGTCCAGCACCTGGGGTATTAGATGGAGTTTATGTGAAAGAACATATTCCAACTAAGAAGGTCGTGCCTTATGAGTACGTTCGCGAGGCGGATGTTACTTGGAGTAAAAGGGTATGGAGTGTGATTGATTTGAGAGAAAAATTTAATCATCCACTTTATTATCCATTGGATGATATTAACGTATTGGGTGCTTGGAATAAGAATACCACTCGTTGGAGTCTTTGGACAATCATCAGATATCACGTATTGTGGGGTGATTTAACTATCTATTCTCCTTATGATCCAGAATGGCAGGATTATAAAGACGGTGATCAATTTAAATATCCGATTATCGTTAAAGATCCTTTGGTTCCTGTACCTAATTATTATAATAGTGATGTGTTTAAACAGGCAGTATTTCTTTACTTAGGAAGTATCTATAGAGATCCAGCAGCCGTTCCATTAAAAAGTTGGCAATATCCAGCTGATGATAGTGTAATCTATGATCCGGCTACAGGTAATTATGATGCTGTTTATCCTCCGGATGATACAACTTGGTATAACTCGGATGAAATTGTACAGTACAGATTAAAAGAGGATTGGTTTTTCGATAAAGAAAGATCGGTAATGGATCGCAGAATCATTGGTATTGCACCAGTAATTTATGAGAGAGATGATGCTGGAAATATTATTGGATTTGAAGAATTATTTTGGTTGTATTTCCCTGAGTGTAGATACGTTTTCCAAAACTTCTTCGTTCAAAATCGTAACAACGATTCACAACGCATGTCATTTGATGATTTGTTTTGGAAGCGAATGTTCCAGAGTTACATTATAAAAGAATCAAACTTATACGATCGAGAGATTGATAGCTACAAAGCAGGCGTTGATGCCTTGCTCGAGTCCGAGAAGATTAAAGAGAAAATCTTTAATTTCGAACATGACTTGTGGAGCTTCTAGCTCGTAATAATAAAATTGAAACCCCTGACATTAAACGTCAGGGGTTTTTTTATGCCTTTTTGTGATCAGACATCATTAAGTTCTGTACTAATCAATGTAACGAATACCATTTTTTTGATTCTATGAATGGATTAACTCGCATTTTTCAATGACATACTATATTGAGTTGTGAAATGAACTTTAAGCAAATGAAAAAAATAAGCCTTTTTATTGCAACTCAATTTATTTTGTCTGGTGCGGCTGCTCAAATTTCAAATGATTCTTCTAGGGTTCCGAGACCTGGTGTGCTAGATGGGGTTTATGTTAAGGAGTTTATTGCGACAAAACATAGAACATACGCCTATCGAAATTTTCGAAATTCGTCCAATCTATTTAAACGCGAGTGGAGCAAGGTTGATTCAAATCAATATTTTTATCATTTTCTTTATTCTAGAACAGATACGATTCATAACGAGAATGAGAAACTGGACCTGTCAGCTAAAAGCTTATGGAGTATTATCCGCTATCATGTAATGAGTAGGTGATTTAACTTTATACGCCCTTATTGATGCTGCAGATGAAGAAAGGGGCTTAACGTTGGATGAAGTATTTTCAAGACGGCTGTTCCAAAGCGTTATTATCAAAGAATCAAATCTACACAATCGTAATTTTGATAGTTGTAAAGTAGCCATGGACGCCTTGTTAGAGTCAGAAAGAATCAAAGAACTAGTCAATACCATTGAATATGATCTCTGGAAGTATTAGAAACAGAAAAGGGCAATTATTAATCGATAAATCAAACAAAGATGGTTTTATCTTTTAGTAAACGGATAGGATATTACCATCAACATCTGCCAATTTAAGCTCTTTATTTGTTAATCTCAAAATTTGATACTCTTCATGATCACCGGCCTCAGTAATTGTTAATTCTTCTTTGTTATTATTGAAACTCCATCTTCTAACTTCGGTATTTGCTGAAGAATCAAGCGTGATATATTTTGGCGTAAATGAAGGAGCGATATATGATTCGGCGTAATTGTGTTTTAATTCCACTAGGTTGTACCTTTCTTTGAGGTCGTAATAAGACTCCATGTCCCAAACAACGTTTTGTTCTTTAAATATCTTGTCATAAATTGTTCGAGTACCACATCCGTCAACCTCGGCCGCATGAACATCTTTATAGCTCAATATTTCATTCCCTTCGTTAAACGAAGTTAACTCCCATTCACCAATCATTCTTTTTGTTTTAATAGAGAAAGCAGGACCATCTTCATATTTACCACATGACGCAATAATAAGGATAGAGAACATTGCGATAAGAATCGACTTTAGAGAAACAGACATAAGTTTTTTTATGTAAAAACAACGATTTTATACTGAATAAGGTATTGAAGGATATGTGTTTCCTTTGTTTCGTTATAGTAGGCAAAATGCTTTCATTCCTCTATAAACTGCTTATTCCATCCCTGTGATTTTTGACGTTTTTATTCCTCATTTAATGGAAGCGTTTATGGCATTCGTACAGCGACCATAACGGTTCGTGGTGAAAAGGAAGATGGTTCTGTGGTAACTGTTGCGTCAAATTCGTTTGAGGTAAAACAATTGCCTAAACCTGAAGTTTTTCTGGGAGGTATTTCGGGTGGAAAAAATCCAGGTTGTAGCAGTGTAAGGGCGCAAACGAGAGTTTCATTGCGTTATGGTGAAGGAATTCCGTTGACAGGTGTGAACTTTAAAGTGGTTAGTGGTCTTGTTTCGGTAGATCGAATAACAGGAGAAGGTAAAATTAATAGAGACGGTTCACTTGATGCAAGAGCTAAACAAATTTTAACCCAGGCTTGTGGAGGTAAGAAAGTAACAATTACTGTGAAGTATGTGGATCCTTCTGGGGTTCAAAAAAATGCTAATCCTTTAGTCTTTACTGTTCGTTAAATCAAATCCGCTTGAGGCGGACCAATTTGATCAAAAACCGTATGAAGCAGTTGGTGAGGAATAGGCTAAAAGCAAATCAGCTATTGTTCCAAACAACTACTATTTAACGAACACCAGATGATGCCTGAATTAGGTGATCGGCTAGAAGATCACCAAGTCGCAACCACAATTCGGGTTAATCTTGTACCTTTGCATTTTTAAGATTTAAATTTCAATGGTTAGGTTCGGAGGATTATCATATCATTTACCGCAAGGTTTCTTATATAAAGACATCTCTTTATTCATAGATCGTGGAGACAAAATTGGTCTTACTGGTAAAAACGGGGTGGGTAAGTCAACCTTGTTGGGTTTGATTTCAAAACAGATCGTGCCGACTGATGGAACTGTTGTGATTGAGAAAGGTGTTTCAATTGGTTATCTAACTCAGGATATTGAAATTAAGAAAGACATTTCTGTTAGAGATTATATTGAAAAATCGAATGAGGCAATCACTAATCTGCACGCCCGGTTAGATTTTGTGAACAATGAATTGACCATTCGTGCGGATTATGAATCAGATTCATATTTGGATTTGATAAATGAAGTCACTGAAATTAATGACCGCCTCGTTGTTCTTGATGCGCATTCTTTTGCTGAGCGAATTGAGATTGTTTTAAAGGGATTAGGATTTAAACAGGAAGAATTTGACAATCAAATTGGAAGTTTTAGTGGTGGTTGGCAAATGCGGGTTGAATTAGCAAAACTCTTAGTGAACAACCCTGAAGTTTTGTTGATTGATGAGCCTACGAATCACTTAGATATTGTCTCTATTCAATGGCTTGAAAATTATTTAAAGAATTTTAAAGGTGGATTAATCTTGATTTCTCATGATAGAAGATTTTTAGATAATGTCACCAATCGAACGATAGAAATTGCGAATCAACGTCTTTACGATTATAAGTGCAATTACTCACGTTATTTAGTTTTACATGCCGAGGAAATGGAGCGTGCGCAAGCAGCTAAAAAGAATCAGGATCGTGAAATTAAACGCACAGAGGAACTCATTAATAAATACCGAGCAAAGGCAAATAAAGCCTCTTTTGCGCAGAGTTTAATTAAGAAATTGGATAAAGTTGAACGTATTGAAGTTGATAATATTCAGCGTAAAGCTTTTCATTTAAGATTTACCTTACAACAAGCTTCTGGAAAGAAGGTGTTGGATATGAATGGCATCAAAAAGTCATTTGGTACTAAAACTATTTTTGATGGTTTAGATGTGATATTGGCAAGGGGAGAGAAAATTGCCTTGTTGGGACCAAATGGAGTTGGAAAATCTACCTTGATTAAGTGTATCACTGAGGAAATGGCATATGACGGGCAAATTGAGCGCGGTCATAATGTGACTGTCGGTTATTTTGCACAGGATTCTGCTGAAAAACTGGATGACGAAAAAACGGTATTCAAAACCATTGATGATATTGCAAAAAGGGAGAAGCGAAAAGATATTCGTTCCATTTTAGGAGCCTTTTTATTTGGTGGAGAAGAGTCTGAAAAGAAAGTGAAAGTGCTGAGTGGAGGAGAACGTACTCGTTTAGCAATTTGTAAATTATTGTTTCAAGAGTTTAATTTCTTGATCATGGATGAGCCTACCAATCACTTGGATATTCAAAGTAAAGACATCTTAAAAGATGCCCTTAAGAATTATGACGGAACCTTATTATTGGTTTCGCATGATCGTGAATTCTTAGATGGTTTAAGTAATAAAATTTGGGAGATTAAAGAAGGAAAGATTAAAACGCATTATTTTGGTGTGAACGAATTTTTAGAGCGGATCAATTACGAAGAAGCAGAAATGGCTTCTACTAAAAATTCAAAGTCTGCTGAAAAACCTAAAAAATCCGAGGACAAAAACCAGCTTTCTTGGGAAGAGCAAAATCAAATTAAACGCCTTCAGAAAAAGATCAAAAAATACGAGCGTAAAATCTCTGACCTTGAAGTGGAACTGAAAGAAAAAACCAAAATCCTAGAAGAAACGCCATACGAAGAAACGGATAAGTTTAACGCAGCATCTGAGGATTATAAAAACACAGAAGCCGAACTCGAAAAAGCAATGACAATTTGGGAGGATTCTGAAATGGAATTGGATGAGTTGAATACGAAGGTGCAGGCTTAGTTTTCCGTTAAAGCTGCATTACGTTTTTTGTTTTTCTTTAGAAAACTTTCGAGTACTTCAATGTCCGTTTCTTTTCTATTTTCAGACTGCAAGTAGAAATATTCCCTTTCAGGTTTCTTTGAAAGCACAATTTTATAAGGAATATTGAGCAGTTTCCTCTCTTCATCAGAAATATGGCGTACAGTCCAATAATTTATATTCAACATGGCATTTGGGGTAATTGGATAATGCACGAGTGCACAAAATTCCTGTTTCGTAACTACTTTGTCTTTATGATCTACAAATAGGATTTTCGGGTTTAAAACATCCAATAAGGTGTCGCTATGCCAAATAGTTTTTAAGTAAAAAGGGTTTTCTTCTCCATAAAGATCCTCAATGCATAAACCAAAACATCTATAATCAACAAAGTTTTCAAGTTTGGTAGTATCTCCAGACTCATTCAGTTTTAATTCAAAAAATCCGTTGTATTCTCCAGGATATTTATGCGCTGAATAACTCTTAAGTGTACCATTTCGGTACAAATTTACTGATTGATAAAAAGGGGTATCTGAATTATGCGTACCGTCAAAATATATTAATGTTAAGGTATCATTCATATAATCATATCGATAACCTCCACCACTTAATTGTCTTAGAGAAAAACCATTTATAATCGTGTCGAATAAAGTACCATCAAATCTTGATTCATCAGCAAAATATGAAGTTGAATAGCGAAAATATCCCCGACTTACGAGCCTAATTTGTTGACCATTTTCGTATAGCCGAGCATTTCTAGTATAGGATTTTGAAAAGCTATTCTGATAATATTCATTTTTGAATTGCTGGTAGATGATTGTCCCATTCAATGCGCTAGAATCCGACCTGCGATATGCAAATAGTTCAGGATTTCTTTTTGATGGATCATATGGTTGAACGATAAAGTAAAGTTCAGCTGCATCCATTCTGTAATTTTGCACTAAAAATGTGTCAGGATAAACGGTGTCATAAAATCCAAATTCAACTTCAGCCGCCTTTTGAAATCTGTCAATAATTTCGGATTGCCCATAAGAAATGGATGAAAACAGAAATAAAAAAATGGTTAAGAATTGCATCCCTACACCTTTTTAAACTCGCGACGAAATCTTAACAGTGGTTTTTCAAATAGTTTGAAGCTTATGTCAGAGACTACCACTGTACCAATAAAGCTGGCAACAATCACAATCCCAATCATATAAAACGAATCTAAATTTTGATCTAACGATTCCATGGCAATAATGATCATGACATTAATGATGGCTTGATAAACCAACATTCCATAACTGATTTTGCCCAAATAGGTTAGTATTTTTTTGGTTTTAAACTGCACCAACGAATTCTTCCCAAAGGTTTGTTCAATTAAAACATATCCGAAAAAAAGACTCGTTAATAATGGTATAATTGCCGTTAAATAGGAGTTTTTAGCTAAAATATAACCTCCCAAAAACAGCAGGCTACCAATAATATAAATAAACGAGTTTGTGTTTTTTGAAAACTCTTTCAGCCTAACTACAACGCTACTTTCTTTCCGAACCACAATCGCTGTTAAGGCGCCAATACCAATTGGAATTCCAAAAGACAAGGTGTCCATTAAATAATCAGATTGGTTATACTCATGCAAGACTCTACTTACAAGCCCGACAACTAGAAGTATAACTGCAATTAAATTGAGGTAATTATGGAAAAATCGGAGCATAATTCCCCAAAAAGCATAAAACTGCAGAAACATAAATACTGTACAAATAATCGTCAAATAAATTAATTGTGGACCAGCAAAATCGGAGAGATAATTAGGAATGAGCCAAATGTAAGGTTCAATACTAGGCGTCACCATGGGTTGCAAATCTAAAACGCCTATGAGCCAAGGATGTAACGCAAATGCAAAAACCAAGGAGAGCATCAACACAACAGATAAACGCAAAATCCGTCTTATATAAAAGTTCTTCAGCGAAAATTTTTCTGTGTATTTATATTCGCGTAAACCGTGCGAGGTGACTAAAAAGGAGGTGAGGAAAAATAAAAAGTCAAAACTACTTTGTGATATTTTTCCAGCAATTATTGTCACTTCTGCTAAAGCACCTGTGTTTGTCGGATTTATTAATGAGAATGTACAGTACAAAAAGATGGGTATAAAGACCAAAGCTTTTAAAGCATGAATGTCTTTGAAATGTAAGCGTTTGTTTCTCGGCATCAAATATAGCTTTGGTAATTCTTATTTGGGATTCAAACAAATATATGAAAACTATTCAAATGAATGATTACGGTTTAAATTCTGCAAATAATTATAACTTTGTTTTCATGGATATTAAACCGTTGTATTTATTGTTGTTGGCTGTTATAGGTGGAACTGTGATGGGAATTAGTTTTCCATTTACAGGAGGTTTGTTTCCATTGGCATTTGTCGCCTTTGTTCCTTTGATTGTCATTAATTTAGAATTGAACAAGAAAAAGAGAGGAGGATTTTTTAAACGATTCGCATACAATTATCTTTATTTCATAATTTTTAATTCCATCACTACTTGGTGGATTTACAATGCTTCTGAGGGCGGTATGTACATGGCCATATTTTGCAATTCCTTACTAATGACCTCGCCCTTCTTTTTATTTGGATTCATTGGTCGACAATTAGGAGAGAATAAAGGTCTATTGGCACTTGTTGTATTGTGGATTGGATTTGAGTATTGTCATTATATCTGGGAATTATCTTGGCCTTGGCTCAGTTTTGGGCATATTTTTGGCGAATACCCTTGGCTCATTCAATGGTATGAATATTCAGGTGTTACGGGCGGCACACTGTGGATTTTACTCGTGAATATTGGGGTGTACTTTGTGGTTAGAAATGTCAAGATTAGAAAAGAAACAGTAAGAATTCAAGCCCCATTATTCCTTTTTTTGGGATTGGTTATTTTTATTCCTGTGCTCAGCTCAGTAATCATTTATACTTCGTACGAGGAAACTGAGGATCCTGTGAATATCGTCGTTGTCCAACCTAATTTAGATCCATATGGTGAAAAATTTATAATGCCGTTGCCGGATCAATTGGACATTATGTTTGAACTGGCTGAAAGCAAAGTTGATGAGAATACAGACTTAATTGTTTGTCCAGAAACAGCCATTTCAAGAAGAGTGAACGAGGCAAATCTTGAAGAAGAGCCCAACATGATTTTGATAAAAGAATGGTTGCGGTCAAACCATAATGTCAATTTACTTATTGGCGCTGATTCCTATAAGTTCTTTAGAGAAGAAAATTCTTTGGCATCTAATTACAATGAATCCATCAACGCGTATGTTGAAAATTATAATGCTGCATTCTTAATTGATCCCAACCGACCAACTCAAATTTACCACAAAGCAAAACCAGTTTTAGGAGCGGAAAAAGTTCCTTTTTTGTCTTGGTTTCCTTCTCTGAAAGAATACTCTGTTGAATTAGGTGGAACATCTGGTATGATTGGATTAGGTGAGGAACCAATGAATATGAAATCTGGCGATTATTTGTATGCACCGTTAATTTGCTATGAGTCGGTTTATGGAGATTATGTGAGCTATTTCACTGCTCGCGGGGCCGATATTATTTGCGTCGTTACAAATGACGGTTGGTGGGATGATACCCCAGGTTATAAACAACACAGAATGTTTTCACAAATTCGCGCCATTGAAAACCGACGTTCTGTCGCCCGTTCTGCCAATACAGGAATTTCATGCTTTATCGATCAAAGAGGAACAATTATTTCTGAATTGGGTTGGAATGAAAGAGGCGCCTTGCAAGCTAATTTAAATCGAAATACGGAAATCACCTTTTTTGTCCGATATGGCGACGTATTAGGACGAATTTCCCTCTTCTTAATAATTGCTTTGTTCATTTACGCCGTGACAACCTATGCCAAAACCACAGGTTTGGCAGAAAAAGCGCATCTTACGAGGAAGCAAAACAACTAACATACGCAGGGCCAAACAAACCAGGCAAGCCAAAAAAATCCAACATCCGCCGCCATGAACCTGTCGAATGTTAAGCCCTAAGCTCCAAAATATAATCTCTAACCTCTAACATGCAACCTCCGCCAAATGTGACAAAAACCACCACCGATTGCCACTTTGCCATTAGAATTGGTGCGGACATGACAAAAAAGTGACAGATTGACTGAAACGAAGCACTGGCAGCCTTTTTGCGTTTGCTAATTAAAAATGAATAAAAATGTCTGAAAAAGAAAACGAAGAAGTAACTGGACAAGAGCAGGAAACGAATGACACTGCTAATTCAACTTCCGAAAATGGGGAAATTCAGGAAGAAGAAAATGTGATTGAAGAGCAAGTTGCTGAATCAGTAAAAGAACCAACTTTGGAAGAGAAATATGCTGAACTAAATAATAAGTATGTACGCCTTTATTCGGATTTTGATAATTTCCGTAAAAGAACAATCAAAGAAAAGGCAGATATTATTAGCACTGCAAATGGATCTTTAATGGCTGATTTATTAGGGACTTTAGATGATTTTGAACGTGCAATTGCGAATAACGAAAAAGTAGAAGACGTTGAGAGTTTGTGTGAAGGTTTTAAATTGATTTACAACAAGTATTTCATGACTTTGAAGAATAAAGGACTAGAACCAATGGACTGCAAAGGAGATGTTTTTGATGCAGATAAACATGAGGCGATTACAAATATTCCTGCAGATGCTGCGGATAAAGGAAAAATTGTAGATGTGATTGAGCGCGGATATAACCTGCGAGGCAGAGCACTTCGTTACGCTAAAGTTGTGGTAGGACAATAAGCGATTAAATTAAGAGCATGAGCGAAAAACGTGATTATTATGATGTCCTTGGAGTTGAAAAAAACGCTGACGAAAAGACAATCAAAAAGGCTTATCGAAAGATTGCCTTAAAATTCCATCCCGATAAAAATCCGGATGATAGTACAGCTGAGGACAAATTTAAAGAAGCTGCTGAGGCATACGAAGTTTTAAGTAATGCGGACAAAAGAGCGCGTTATGATCGCTTCGGTCATCAAGGAGTAGGTGGTGCGGCACAAGGTGGTCATGGCGGTGGTTTCGGCGGAATGAACATGGATGATATTTTCGATCAGTTTGGAGATATTTTTGGTAGTTCGTTTGGCGGAGGTGGAGGCCGAAGAGGCGGCGGCGGCGGTTCACGAGTAGCTCGTGGATCAGATTTAAGAATCAAAATTAAATTGAATCTTAAAGAAGTTGCTTTAGGCGTTACGAAAAAAATCAAGGTAAATAAATTGGTGAATGCTGACGGCGTTACCTACAATACGTGTAAATCTTGTAATGGTCAAGGGCGTGTGATGCGTGTTACGCAAACTATGCTTGGTGCCATGCAAACACAGTCAATTTGTCCTACTTGTCATGGAACAGGTAAGATCATTGATAAAAAATCATCTGGTGTTGATGCGCAAGGCTTGAGACGTAAAGAGGAAGTGGTTGAAATAAACATTCCTGCAGGAGTAGAAGAGGGGATGCAATTGAAAGTGGGAGGTAAAGGAAATGCGGGTCCATTTAATGGTGTGCCAGGCGATTTACTAGTTGTAATTGAAGAGGCGAAGCACGAGCATTTGCAGCGCGAAGGAGACAACTTACATTACGAAGCGTATATAAGTTTTATTGATGCCGTTTTAGGTGCGTCAATTGAAATTCCTTTAATTGAAGGCAAAGCAAAAATTAAAATTGAACCTGGAACACAAAGTGGCAAAATGTTGCGATTACGTGGTAAAGGTATACCGAGCGTGCAAGGTTATGGAGGTGGTGATTTGTTAGTACATTTAAATGTATGGACACCAAAGAAATTATCTTCTGATGAAAAGGCGAGCTTAGAAAAATTAAGAGAATCTGAAAACTTTCAACCAAAACCTGGCGGAAAGGAAGAAGGATTTTTTGATAAAATGAAAAATTTCTTTCAAGGATAATTGAAGATAAAAAAATCCCCACTGAACATTTTGAAATGGACAGTGGGGATTTTTAATACCCTATAATATTTCTCTATTAGAAAAAGTAGTTTCCTGCTTCTTTTGAGTTAAGCACTAGCACAGGCACACCTTGGCTGTTAGTGATTAAGCTTTGCGCGAATTTGTCAAATTGTGGTAATAATCTATCTGAGTGATAAGCGAAGGCAATTAAGTTTGCACCTATTTCTATTGTATAATTCACTATATCCGTAGAATACCCCTTCTTTTTTTCTAGAATTTTTGTTTGATAAGCAACGCGTTTTGCTTTCAGCTGTTTTGTAAATAAACCATTGTGCACTGCTGTTTTAAGCTTTAAATTACTGTCGATTTTCTTCTCAGAAACGACGTGTATTTCAGAGTTTAAAATATCACCTAAACCGGTTGCTACTTGCTCAATTTGTAAACTTTCTTGGGACTCATCAATCGGTACTACGATCTTACTCATGTCAATACCAGTAAACTGTTCCTGTACAATTAAAAATGGTACATGTGTACTGGTAATTACTTTGATTGCAAAGCTACCGAATAATTTCTGCATTCCTTTAACACCGTGGGTTCCCATAATAATCATGGTTGAATGAAGATCAGATGCCATGCTCGCAATGTCTGTATAAATTGAACCTGATTTAATGTGGTAGTTAATCGATACTTCTTCCGGTTTATCTTTAACCTCACGAATGATTTTTTCCAATTTAGTCGCAGCACTTGATTTATCCTTACTGTCTTTGACAATATGCAAAATGTCTACATTAGCGTGGATTGAGGTTGCTAGTTGAATCGCATATGAAACAGCGTTTTCCGCAACTGTTGTAAAGTCATGCGGTACAAGTATTGATCTTCTTTCCATAAAAATTGGTTTACAGGTAAATATACAAAAAAGACCCGTTCAAAATACGTGCCGCAATAGAGTAATGAACAAGTGAAAGTCAATAATCCAATTTATTTTTAATCAGTACCCCAAAATTATTGTTGAAAATTGAACAAAATTGGAGGATTAATTGGACTTTAACACTGAATCAGTTTTAGTTTTTTTTGCAGTGAAATCCATGCTCATAGAAGTATGGGTTTTTAAATTCTTCCATTTAAGGATTGAAACTTTTGTTAAATATACGAATAAAGATTAATTTATAAGAATAATTACGATTAAAATACCGTCATCCGGAAAGGGTGTTTGTTTTTTAAAACTGTAAATCATAAATTTTTCATCCAATTCATTAATTCTGCTTCAAATTCAAGTAAAACTAAAGTGGGCTTCTAATTTTATTCTTACATCATTAAAAATTCTGATAAAATCATGTCTGAATAAACTAAAAATAAAATAGGTCAAGAGCATACGCCACCGCTAGCACCAAAAATGACCATGAAACAGAAAGCACGTATTGTTTTCATGACTTTATTAGCTATACTATTAATCACATTTACGGTTCAGAATTTCAATCGCGTTGTAATCGAATTTTTGAATATGAACTTTAGAATTCGAATTATCTTCATTATTCTTGGATCAGCAGGAAATGGTTCCGCCATTTGTTTTTTACTAATGAAACACAGCGCAAGAAAGAAGAAAAAACAGACTAAATGTTATTCTCAATATAATGAATCAGAGAATGGATGATTTTGATATGAATTTCTTGAACACGATCAGCCCATTTACTCATTGGCGCACGTAATTCAAGATCGGCTATGCCTGCGATTTTGCCGCCGTCCTTTCCGGTTAAAGCAACAACAAACATTCCTTTTTCTTTCGCTTTTTCAATCGCATTAATCACATTTTGCGAATTTCCGCTTGTTGAAATGGCGAGTAAAACATCATTATTTCCGCCAATACTTTCTACAAAGCGCGAGAAAATGAACTCATAACCATAATCGTTAGAAATACATGAAATATGTGACGCGTCTGAAATAGCTATCGCCGCTAATGGGCCCCGATTTTCTCTGAAGCGTCCTGTCATTTCTTCTGCGAAATGCATAGCATCACTCATAGAGCCTCCATTACCGCAAGAAATGACTTTTCCACCAGCCTTTATAGCGCCAATCATCTCATCTCCGGCGGTTTTTATTTTTTCAAAATTGTCTTGATTTTCAATGAATTGCAACAAAATTTCTTGCGCTTCTATAAAATGGTCTGCTATTTGTTTAGTACTCATTAAAATTGAAGTTTCACCAAATGTAATAAAAATAGTATAGATCAATTTCCATTCATTTGTTAAACTTCTCTTATATTTGGGAGATTGATTGTTATGATTACCAATTTAGATTTTATGAAAAGAACAATTTTACTTTTATTTATTACGTTTTTAGTCTCTGGTGCGTATGCGCAAACAGGGTGTTTAGAGGAATGGAGAGCGGCTTTTGAAAAGCGTGGAGCATATTCAGTGTCAGATGATATGCACAGAAAAGTATACATCAGTTTTGTAAAATCCGGCGAATCAGTTTGTTTATCTGGAAAAGCAAGAGTTGAGAATGGAAAAATCGTGTCGGTATTTTTGCAATTTGAGGATGGTACTTACGAGTTAATGGACATGAAGCTTGCCAATAAAGAAGGAAAAGCGCCGAGTGTTTCAAATGGTATTTCTGAAGAAATTATCAATGAAGATCAAGAGCACTTTTTTGTCATATTTGTAGAAAAATTAAAACCAAAGAAAAAGGAATATAAAACTGTTGGAGGTCCTGGGGACTTATAATCAGTTAAAAATGATTGGAAAAACGCCCATTTCGCCAATGGCGGAATGGGCGTTTTTTATGAATTTCCTTTTCTTTTGATGTCGTTTTAAAATTGAAAAGGTTTTACTCGTTAAGAAGATAATCAATTCGGTCAGGGCATGACAAAAAACTTTCTAAGGTCAACATAATATTTAATTTGCCTCAACTTGCTCTGTCAACTCTTTTGGCTCGCACATGTTAATTGGCCTGATTTTTTCCATTTATACTTGGAACAACTCATATACCTCGTAACCTCAGTTGGAATAATACATACAGTGTCAGGAATTTTTATCGGAATTTATTTATTCAAAAAACAATTTAGAATATCGTTTTATCTGTTGGTTTTGCATGGAATCTATTACATGTTTATTTTATATTATTGGTATCAGTTAGTTATTGGTAATGTAAATTTAGACAGCTATATGTTGGCCTATTATGGATTAACAGCTATTTCTGTTATTTTGGGCTTATCATTGGTGCTCTCTGCTGTGAGAAGAAAAATTTGGATCAAACGAGCGGGTATTGTAATAATAGTATTTTCCATAATGCATATTTCTGCCGAACTTTTTCCACAGATGATGCAAAATCCGGTGTTACAAATGGTCAGAACCTTAGGTAGTTTTTTGGCGAGTTTTGGATCGATACTTTGGATCTTAAATTTTCAAGATGAAATTAAATTCCTGCCGCGTGAAAGTAATTTTTTGGTTGATGGGCCTTAAGATTAAAAAAGTCATGCTTATTTAAACAGCACATCCATGTAAATAGGCAAATGATCAGAATAACCGCCGTGGAAACTAAAACCAATATAGGTTCTATTCGTGATTTTTCCAACGCCATCTTTTTCGGGTTCTAGTAAATAATCAGCGTCAAATATTTGTGCCAATTCTTGCTTTGAATAGAGGTTGCTCGTACTGTCTATTAATCCTTTGCTCACCACAAATTGATCCAATATTCCCCATTCGTGATCGTATTTATGCGTTCCCTTTTTAAACTCATACTGCCAAATCATGTTCAATAAATCACCTTTACCCATTTCGGCAATGGTTTTTTTGGCTTTCATGATCTCCAACATACTTTCATCATCTGGATGATCATTATAATCGCCCATGGCAATTATATTCGCTGAAGGAATTACAGCTGTTATTGAATCGATTTTAGCGCGCAACACGGTAGCTGCAAAGTTCCGTTTTGGAATAGTCGCTAATTGACCGCCGTAGCGACTAGGCCAATGATTTACAAATAAATGCAAGGTGTCTTTTCCGGCAATACCTTTCGTGTACGAAATGTCTCTTGTTGGGCGGCTTCCTTCTTCTGGGAAATTTAATTTAATGGATTCGAAAGAAAGTAGTTCAAAATATTCTGAACGATAGAGCAGTGCTACATCAATTCCACGCCTGTCATCACAATCGTGAAAGGCAATTTTATAACCGAATTTTTTTAAAGGGGAATCATTCACAAGGTCATTGAGGCATTCAATATTCTCAACTTCACACAATCCAATTACCGCAGGTGGTTCCCATTCTCCTATGGCCAACGCAGTTTTACAAATTTTGTTTATTTTTTCTTTATACCGCCAAAATGTCCAATGGCGCATGCCTTCTTCTGTGAATTCATCATCATTTTTAAGGGGGTCATTGGTAGGGTAGAATAAATTTTCAACATTATAAAACATGATCCGAATCCCAGATTGATCCACCTGAGGGTTTTGACCATAAGCAAACATTCCTGTATACAAGAAAAGGAATAAACCTATCGTTTTAGTTTGAAAGAAATCCACCATAAAACAGAAAATAATAATGTTGTCAAAAATAGTACTAAGGCAATTTTTAAAAATAGCGGATTGGAAAAAGTTAATTCAGTTGTTACGCCATTTACCAATCCATTAATTGGCGTAAAACCTATGGCTAACCAAAAGCTGATATAAGCCAATGTTAGCCCTGTATCTTGCACACCTTTTGCTAAAACGTTCCGGCGCAATTCTTCAAAATACAGTTTGAACGTTAATTGAATTAAGTATTTCAAAAAACGTTCGATTAAATATACACCTAAAATAATCCCCGTCCAAGCAAAAATTTGTGAACAGGGAATATCAAAGATTTCGCTGGCATATGTCAGTCCGAAATAGACTGCAATGATGGTTAAAACAAGAAGTAATACCGTTTTAATCACGCCAACTTTTAATAACTAGTCGTCGTCTGAGCTGCTCGCTTCTTCCATTTTTTTACCAATCAAAGTACCATTCACAATTTGTTGTTGGAAGTCTTGCATTGCACTTGGCGAATGAGGAATTAGAATTGACGTGTTTTTGCCATTCTGTCCAATATTATTTAACGTATCAAAGTATTGCGTTAATAATACAAATTGCATTACTTCTTCGTGCGTAATATTCTTTAATGATTTTTGGAAATCTTCAACAGACTCTTTGAAACCTCTTACAATTTCCAATCGCTGTTGGGCAATACCTTCACCCGAAAGTCTTTTAGATTCTGCATCTGCCTCAGCTGCTTTTACAACTGTAATTTTGTTTGCTTCAGCATTCTCCATTGTTGCTTCCTTGTCTCTTTTCGCCGCATTAATTCGGTTCATTGAATCTTTTACGTTCGAATCTGGATCAATATCCGTGATCAAAGCTTTTACAATTGAATAACCGTAGTCATCCATTGAGTCTGCCAAGTTTTGGCGAACTGCTTTTGCAATATCTTCTTTCTTTGCAAATACATCATCCAATTCCATTTTTGGAACCTCAGCACGTACATCATCAAATATATACGACGCAATTTGGTGACGGTGATTATCCAATGCATAATGCGCATCAAAAATTTTGTTTGGCATTACTTGAAATTGCACCGATACACGTAAGTGAACAAATACATCATCTCTCGTTTTTGTTTCAACATCAACATCCAATTGTTGTACACGCATATTAATAATGCCTGCTTTTTTATCAATAAATGGGATGATCATGCCAAAACCTGGGCTGGCCATTCTTTTGAATTTACCAAGGCGTTGGATCACATAAATTTTCTTCTCAGGTACAATTATAACTGATTTTATTATTAATAAGAGCAGGACGACGGCTGCTATTACTATGGGGATTAAGGCTTCTTCGTTCATGTTTTATAAGTTTGTTTAGTTTAATATTATTAACACAGATCACGTATGAATTTTGCGTCGCTTGTTTATAGGGTTAAATATAGTAAAAAATAAGCAGCGAGCAGCAAAGAAAAACTACTTATTTTAGTTTTATACCAATAATTTTAGCTTATAACCTGATTGGCTTTACTTTAGAGAAATAAAAATGAATTATGATTTTACCCACAATTAAAATTCCCTTCGGTGAAAAGTTACAATTGAGACCATTGGATCGCCCTTTAGATGTTTTTTTAGCTTCGCTAATTTCTTTTTTCTACCTTAATAATTTCAACAAATTGTTAAATCTTTTTTCGGAATATTAGCAAACAAATCTTCAGTTTATTGAGGTTATTTATCGCTTTCTGTAGGATTATTACAGACAAATAGTAATAGACCGTTGGAAATCAATGCTGCAGATCTAATTGATGCGATATAACGAATTTTAAATTTCATTTAGCGAGAAGGGTATTGCTTAGTTCAATATTAAATCTAATAAAAATTATCAAGCAATTGTCATGGATATATACACCACAACCAAAAAGCCTATATTTGTCCCAAATACTAAATTTTAAAGGGATAAAATATGAAAGCTTATGTGTTTCCAGGGCAAGGTGCTCAATTTGTAGGAATGGGTAAAGATCTTTACGACAATTCTGCTTTAGCAAAAGAAATGTTTGAAAAAGCCAATGAGATTTTGGGTTTTAGCATTACAGATATCATGTTCGAAGGAACAGATGAAGAATTGAAACAGACTAAAGTAACGCAACCAGCCATCTTTTTACACTCGGTTATTTTGGCGAAAGTTTTGGGTGATGATTTTAAACCAGAAATGGTGGCAGGTCATTCATTAGGAGAACTTTCCGCTTTGGTAGCAAATGGCGTTTTAAATTTTGAAGACGGATTGAAATTAGTTTCTCAACGGGCTTTGGCTATGCAAAAAGCATGTGAAGTTGAACCTTCAACAATGGCTGCAATTTTAGGATTAGATGATGAAATCGTTGAAAAAGCATGCGCAGATATTGATGGAGTAGTAGTCGCTGCAAATTACAATTGTCCTGGGCAATTAGTGATTTCTGGAGCTTTGGATGCAATTGATACCGCTTGTGAGGTTTTAACTGAAGCTGGCGCGCGACGTGCATTAAAATTGCCAGTTGGTGGCGCTTTTCACTCACCTTTAATGGAACCAGCGCGTGAAGAATTGGCTGCCGCAATTGCTGCAACTAAATTTAACACGCCTGTTTGCCCTGTTTATCAAAATGTAACGGCTTCTGCTGTTCTAAATCCTGATGAGATCAAAGAAAATTTAATAGCGCAATTAACCGCCCCAGTAAGATGGACCCAAACTATGCAGCAAATGATTGCTGATGGATGCGAGTCTGTAACTGAAGTAGGTCCAGGAAAAGTTTTACAAGGTTTATTTAAAAAAATAGACCGTAAGTTTCCGACAGAAAGTGCCGCTATCGTTGCTGAGTGAGTTGATTTAAAAGCACAACACCAATTAATTCCCGTTGTACATTGAGGCTCTCGAAATGCACAACGGGATTTTTTTTTAGTTACTTTTTGATTCATTCAACATTTAAGAATAACAACTAAAACGTTATTCACATGAAATAGAAAATTATAATTCTCCTTTTTGCCTTGACTGCAGGTATTAGCCGCGCTCAAGATATTGCAAGTGCAAATGTACTTGTAACCGATTTCAGTGACGCTCCAATTCCAGGCGCCCAAATTCTATTTTTCGATACCAAAAATAATGTTACCAATTCAGGTGTTTCAGATGGTGCTGGAAAGTTCATTGTTGATTTACCGGCAGGTGAGTACAACATTCGTTTAAAAAGCGTTGGTAAGTCTAAAGATTATTCGGCAATTCAGATTCCGACATTGGGACCAAATTAAGTGTATAATAATTTTGATATCATTATTCAATACTAAGAAGAATCTTCATTTACATTGAGCAATTTGCATTTTGAAACAAATAAGTCGGTTATTAAATCCGCCTCCTTTGAGGAATTGGATGAACTGGTGAAGTATTTAAAATTGAAATCTGATTTAAAGATTGAAATTGGCGGCCATACTGACAATCAAGGGTCAGATGCTACAAACTTATCTTTATCAGAGAGCCGCGCCAAAGCTGTGAAAGAGTATCTCGTTAAAAAGGGAATTAGCAGCAGCAGAATTGTAGCCAAAGGTTACGGCGAAGCATTACCAATTGCGGAAAATGAAACTGAAAATGGCCGTGCATTAAATCGACGTACCAAAATCCAAATTTTGGATTAAGTCACGAACCTTTTAAGGATTTAGAATAGTTACGGACATATTTAATGACCGCCGAGTGCGTAAAAAGCATTATTAAAACAAAAGCATGGACGGTTAAAAAACTCCGCACAAAAAGATTAAATCCAGTATTATAATAAAGGCCTATTCCAAGTGAGAAGAGCAAATTGAATAGGATTAAAGTGAAACCGATTGTGGGTCCTTGCCAATTGCCGCGCCTTGCTAATTGAAGTCCAATTAAAATGCTAACTATTAGAGTGGCAAAATAAGCGAGATAAGTAATGGTTTTAGCGCTAAAATTTGAAGCATCAAACTCATTCTTTTGATATAAGTCAAAAAGTACATAGATTAATTGTGCTGTAAAAATGAGTGCGCCAATTTTTAATGGAGTTCGTGTTCTTTTTAGCAATTTTTTAGGATGCCCTGCAGATTTTTTAATGTGGCGATTGTTAAGCATGATGGTAAATCCTTCCGCCTTATTAATGAATTTAATAAAGAGCTGGTCATTCGTTCCTAAATTGATTGTTTTGCCTTTACTAAGCTCTTTATGGTTGGTGATTTCAGCAATTTGTACTCCAGTAAAAAATACCGTGCCGCGGTTTTTGGCTGGTTCAATGTTTAGGATTAATCGTTCTTCTTTTACGTTGTACTGGTATACCATTTTTGTAAGCGGTAGATTGGATCTAACTAAGGTAGTCGTATCCTATTAAAATTCTTTACGCAATATCGTCTTTAATAATTGAAACAAAAAAACCAGTCCAACTTAAGCAGACTGGTTTTTAAATATGATTATAAATAAATGTCTTACACAATCATTTTTACTGGATTCTCTAAGAAGCTTTTTAAATCTTTTAAGAATGCAGAACCAACTGCACCGTCTACTACTCTATGGTCGCAAGACAAGCTTAATTTCATGATGTTACCTGGCACAATCTCTCCGTTTTTAACAACAGGAGTCGCTTTAATTTGTCCAACTGATAAAATACATCCGTTTGGCGGATTGATAATTGAAGTGAAATCCTCAATACCAAACATTCCCAAATTTGAAATTGCGAAAGTTCCACCTTGCATTTCCTCAGGTTGTAGTTTTTTATCACGCGCTCTTGCAGCCAAGTCTTTAATTTCATGACCAATTTGATCAAAGCCTTTTGTGTCTGTAAATTTAACAACAGGAACCAATAAACCTTCGTCAACGGAAACGGCAACTCCGATATGAATATGATCGTTATAACGAATTGCATCACCGATCCAATCCGCATTCACTTTTGGATTTTTTCTAAGCGTAGCTGCTGAAGCTTTCACAATCATATCGTTAAACGAGATTTTAATACCTTCGTCCGCATTAATTGCTTTTCGAGCAGCAATTGCATTGTCCATATCCACTTCGATTTTTAAATAGAAGTGCGGTGCAGAAAATTTAGAAGCGGTTAACGTTCGTGCAATCGCTTTTCTCATTTGAGAAAGCGGTACATCTTTATAAGACTCTGTTCCTAAGGCAGCAGCATAACTATTTGTTCCAGCAGTTGTAGGCATATAATTTTCTATATCTGATTTTACAATTCGGTTATTCTCACCTGAACCATGAACGGTTGCTAGATTAATTCCTTTTTCCTCGGCCATTTTACGGGCAAGGGGAGAAACAAAAATTCTTCCGTTTGAACTTGCGGCGGGTTTTGATTCAACAGGTGCGCTTGGTGCAACTGCAACTGCCGGTGAAGGGGTTGGGGTTGGTTCGACTTTGTCCACAGGAGCTTCTTCTTTCTGCTCTTGTGCTGCTGCCGGATTTCCTGCTTCTGCAATAATTGCAGCTACATCCTCTCCCTTTTCACCAATAATTGCTAGGATATCATTGATTGGGGCTGCGTCACCCTTATTAACCCCAATATGCAGTAATACACCATCATAAAAGGATTCAAATTCCATGGTCGCCTTATCTGTTTCTATTTCAGCGATTAAATCACCTTCAGCAACAGTGTCTCCAATTTTTTTATGCCATTCTGCAACAACTCCTTCGGTCATTGTATCAGATAATTTTGGCATTCTTACGATTTCGGCCATTTTATAATTTCGTTTGCTTATTATTTATTTATCTCAAGGTAATTAACACTAGAAAACAATGTTTATGCTAAATATTCTTTGATGTAAGGATAGTCAGCTTGATCATAAACATCTTTATACAATTCATCCGCCTCAGGTAAAGGAGAGTCCTCAGCGAACTTAATCGATTCGGCTACTTCATTTTTTACCCATGCATCAATTTCTTCAATTGCTTTTACAGTTAAAAACTTGTTCTTTTTGATTACTCCTAAAACATGCTCAATTGGATCTTTTGATTGCCACTCGGCAACTTCATCCTTTGTTCTATATTTTTGCGGATCAGACATAGAATGTCCTTTATAACGGTAAGTTCTAATATCTAAAAGCGTTGGTCCGTCGCCTCTTCTGGCACGAGCGGCAGCTTCTTCAATTGCTTCATGAACACTTTCAGGACGCATTCCATCCACGACAAATGAAGGCATTTCATAAGATAAGCCTATTTTTGACATGTCCGTAACGTTTGTCGTTCGTTTAACAGAAGTTCCCATGGCGTAATTGTTATTCTCAATAATGAAAACACACGGCAATTTCCATGTCATGGCCATATTAAAGGTTTCGTGCAAAGCACCTTGTCGTGCAGCACCATCACCAAACGAGCAAAATGCTACGTTATCCGTTCCTCTATATTTTTCAGCAAATGCTAATCCAGCTCCCATAGGGATTTGTGCGCCAACAATTCCGTGACCACCATAAAATCCTTTTTCGGTATCAAAAAAGTGCATTGAACCACCTTTTCCTTTTGAACAACCCGTAATTTTACCGTATAATTCAGCAGCCAATATTCGAGGGTCTGTTCCCAAAGCCATTGGATGACCATGATCACGATATGCAGTGATATGCTTATCTCCTTCTTTAGCTGCAGATGCAGTTCCTACTGCGATTGCTTCTTGCCCAATATAGACGTGCAAAAATCCACCGAATTTTTGTTGAATATATAATTGCGAAATCTTTTCCTCGAATTTACGAATCAAGAGCATGTCTTTATACCATTTTACGTAAGTCTCTTTCGAGAATTTTGACCCTGCAGTTTTTCGGGTAGTTTTCGTCGCTTTTTTAGTAGTAGCAGTCTTTGATGTCATATTGCCCGTTTTTGCTTTAATGAAAGACAAATATATATCTTTATTTTTAAATAATAGGTACTTTTTTTACTGTTGAATTGGAGGTTTAAATCATTGTTTTTATTTAAAGTGAAATCCATGTGTTTTTGTTCGTGACTTAATGAAGCTTAAGAATGCGGTTAATTGATATTATAGAATTGATAGCTGAGATTGTTTGAAAAATTAGTATTATGCCCGTAACCTTTTGGATAAATGAGCTATAGATGCAGAAAACACCCCTTATGTACCGTTCTTTAGTCGTCATTTTTTTCCTCGTATTGTCCAATTTTACTTATGGTCAAAAAATATCTAACGTAGATTTTGATGTCATTCGTGGAGAGATTGGAGATACGAGTTCAAATTTTTTCTAAGCAACATTGGTACGACGATTTCAAGAGCAGGACACGAGTTTAACGAATGCTGAATTTACACGTTTGTATTATGGAAATGTTTTTCAATAAAATTACTATCCCTACGGTGCTACTGACAAAAAGCGGCTTTTTGAGGACTCCTATAAAGCAAATACTTCCTTTTCAGAAACAGAAAAATTGGGTTTGGCGGTTTTAAATGAAACTCCTGTTAATTTGGGTGTTTTATTGAAAATGGTGTTTTTATATAACAGAGAAATAGATATTGGAAAAGCAACTGTATTTGCAAAACTCTACGTTTCTTTTTTAGAAGTGATTTATGCCAGTGGAACAGGGGAGGACTGCAATAATGGCTTTGTTGTAATTTCAGTAGATGATGAATATCGAATCACTGGAGGTTTGGGGTTAACCGTTATAAGACAGGCTTTGGTTGTTTCTTGTGATCAACTCATTTTTTCTTGGAAAGGACAAAAACGGAAGAACCGAATAAAAGGTTTGTTTTTTAAAGTAAAAATGCCATTAAGTTATTTAGCCAAATCTTTTCAGCACTCAGGCGATCCTCTCCCGGATAAAAATCCAGATGAGGAAGAGGATTAATCCAGAAAACTGCCGTCAAAGGCCCAAGGAAGCAAGGTTTGACATGAATTAAGGCGAATAACCGTTCCGTTTTTGGCATACATAATGAGTTGAATGGGGTGTTTTTGTCGTATTTCAACTTCAACTAAAGTTTGGCGGCATAGTCCGCAAGGAGGAACGGGTACTTTCAAATCTTTATCCACATAAACAACGATCATTGTAATGAGTTGGTTTGGGTAATTTGAAACTGTGTGAGATAGTAAATTGCGCTCTGCGCATATCGAAACGGGATAAGATGCATTCTCCATATTTGCCCCTTTCACAATTTTACCAGAATCCAACCTTAGTCCTGCACTTACGTGAAATTTAGAATAGGGAGCATAAGCGTTATCTGCAAATTTAATTGTAGAATCTATTAATTCTTTTAATTCTGCATCTGTGATATCGTCATAATTGAACTCCTCGTAATCTATTATAATTTTTTTTTGCATAAGCTGATTTAAATCAATTCAAAGTCAAAACGGTTGTAATTTCTTCTTGTATTCAATTTTTTCTATTTTAATTCACGTCTAATTTTGACTAGTCCAAACATTAATATTTCACCGATTGATGAGCATCGTAACTTAGAAAAACATAAGAAACAGCATGTTTGGGCATTCGTGTAAAGTGGACCAAATTTAAGCATTCCTGTGTATTAACTAGAATTAGTCTGAATAAAAATAATGTACCGATTAATCCTTTTAACGGTTTCAAAGTCTAATCTATATTCTTTTTAGATAACGATATTCGTGCAATTCGTTTGATTTAACGTTGTCTTAACAATAAAAAATAAGTTATTTTTGCTGCCAATGACAAAGCCTCTGCCACAAGATATTAATATCCTTAAAGATTTTGGTCCGATCACCTTGTCGGAGATGGATGGTGTTAAGTTAATGAATCGTACGGATACTAAATTTGTATTTAAACGTCAGTCATTAAACGAGTTTTTGGAAATTTTAAATGAGCAATACAAGGTTTTGAATATTAAGGAAAACTTAATATCCTCATATAAAACGCTTTATTTCGACACGCCAGAATTTCAATTTTTCAGAGATCACCACAATGGCAAGGGCAATAGATTTAAAGTGCGTATTCGAAATTACGTTGAATCTAACCTTTATTTTTTAGAAATTAAGAACAAATATAAAGGACGTACGGCAAAAAGCAGAATCAAATTGCCTGATTTTGAATTGGACTTAAAAAAGAAATCAAACAGCTATATCACCGAAGTAATCGGAGATCCTATTCATTTAGAATCGAAACTTTGGAACAACTTTAACCGTATTACATTGGTAAACAACAATGAAAAGGAGCGTTTAACCTTGGATTTGGATTTATCGTTCGATTGGGACGGTAGAACTGTGAATTACGGACATGTAGTTATAGCAGAGCTTAAACAAGAAAATGCGAATCGCAATAGCCTTTTTTATAGCATTATGAAAAAGAATGGCATTCGTCCGAATGGAATGAGTAAATACTGTGTAGGTACAGTTGCATTGTATCCAGACCAGAAATACAATAACTTTAAAGAAAAAATACTTTTAATAGATAAATTAATATAAAATGGACCAGCCAGAAGCATTTGAATTTTTAGGAATGAAACTAATTGATAACGACTTGTGGAAGTTGATGTTCAAGTTTGCTATTAATTTAATCTTCCTCACAGCAATAGTGAGGTACGTTTATTACAGAAAAACGCCGCGTAAAAATTATCTATTTACGTTTTACATGATTTCAATCATTTCATTTTTCATCTGCTTTGCTTTGAAAAAATTCGACATGGGGGTTGGGATGGGACTCGGTTTATTCGCCATTTTTGGCATTATCCGTTACCGTACAAACCCAATGCGTATTCGTGAAATGACCTATCTTTTCTTGGTGATTGGATTGGCCGTTGTAAATGCGCTTTCAGGTAACTTAAGTTACGCTGAAATGATCTTTATTAATGCGGTTGTATGGTTGGTGATTTACTTAATGGAGAATTGGTTACTTCAAAGTAACGAAGAAGACAAAACCATTGTGTACGAGAAAATTGAGAACATTAAGCCAAGCAGGTATAATGAGTTAATTGCTGATTTGGAGGACCGAACTGGAATGACAATAATTAGAGCAGAAGTAGGAAAGATAGACTTTTTAAAGGATACAGCTGAGATTAAAATATATTATGAAGAACTCCCAGAGAATCGATAGATTCTCTCTAATAAACAGGGAAAGACTCACTTTATAGTGGGTCTTTTTTTATGGTTTTAATTTATGCTCAGCTTCGGTAATTAAAGTACGATAAGTTTTCGCATGTCATTGTTCACTCGAACTAAATAAACACCTGAGGGAAGTGCTAGTATTTTTTGTTCGTTGACTATTTCGTTGAAATAAAGCTGGCCATCCAACGTGAATATTTCCAATGCCTAAGTTCCATCAAAACGCATGGTAACTGTCCCTTTGGATGGGTTAGGGAAAACGTTCAAATTGGATTGATGATAATCATTAATCCCCGTATCATCAATTCCACCAACGCTCAAATCTTCTTGTCCACAATTGGTTACTGTTAATGTAGCTATGTATTCCCTTTCATCTGGATATTCGTGCACAGGATGCTCGTCCGTTGACGTTTTTCCGTCGCCAAACTCCCAAAAATATTCAAAGCCGTGTGCACTTGTATTCGTATACGTAGCAATTGGTCCGTCGAATGAAACAGAGAAACTAGCGATTGGAGTGGTGTAGTCGACCGTAATCGAATCAACATCAGTGAATACATGCGTTGCTACATTTTGCAGGTAGGATGTTTCTTCGGCAGTTAAACCATCTGGTATAAAAGTGTTTCCATCAGCAGAAGTTTCAAAGATGAGCTCATAAAAGAAACAGGCAGATAAGTATGAGCCATAAATTGAAGGGTGACTTCCATCTCCGGTATATAAATCTTCAAAAGTGACCAGGGGATCTAATTCATTATAAATATGTCCGAATCCAATGCCAATTGGCGCAAGTTTTCCGCTGTGCGTGTCTGCCATATAATCATATGCGATATTCAGGCGTTGATTCATTTTTGTGAATGTATTTATAGAATCCCACATTGGTTCTCCATCTCTCCGCCCCTAATTATTAAAAAATATTGGAACCGCGCATGAATTTGCGCTTCGAATGGAATCTACTAAAATTTCTGCGAATGGAAAACACTCTTCATGAACTTGCTTCCATTCGAATGATGGGAGTTGACTTTGTTCCTGAAGAATCACAAAATCCCATTCATCTCCGCTTATTTTTGAAAGTGTCGTTGTATTTGTGGTGTGTGATTCAAAAATATAACCACCTGGTATATTTTTATCGTGAATTAAAGTATTACCATCCGCGGTGGCTAAATCACTAACAAGTTGCGGTAAATTGTTTGAAGCAGTGCAACTATTGCCAATAAAGCAAGCTTTTTTTCAATTTGGCCAAAAGTAAAATTGGAGAGCATCAGCAGTAAGATGACTATTTTATTCATTCGATAAGTTTTGGCAAAGATGTGTTTTTACAGTCAAGGGTTGCCCATATAAATTAAGATGTAAGGGAGAAGTAGAGTTGAAATTGGAAACCCAATTTACGATTTGGCATTTTCTTAATCAGGAATTCGCGCAGAAATGGTTACTAGGCCTTGATGGAATGTTGGATATCCATTCCCCTTTTCAAATTTAAGTTTCATTAAAATTAAATTTTTTGCCTGATAGGCATAAACCGTACTTTTTATGGTTGACTCCATTTTATTCAATTTACATGATGTGACATTACCTTTCACGTCAACAGCAATATTAAAAACTAAGATTCCTGCTTTGTTCATGTCCATCAAATATGGAATGTCTTGGGTAATGGTTCTGCCATCAACCATAATCCTTCCAGTTATCTGAGCAAAATTAAAGAGTGATGTAAATAAGAGTGTAAGAAGGAGTATATGTTTCATTAGAAATGATTTATCCTAAAGGTATGAAAAACTAATTAGATGCTTACTAACTTATTCGGCTCCAATTTGGTTTTGATTGGATCAATGAGCGTAATTTTTTTGCTAAATAGGCATGTTCTTTTCGTTCAAATTTGATATCCTTGTCCAATAAGTCTTTCGCCTTTTCTCGCGCCAATTGAACAATTTGCGCATCTTTTGCAAGGTCAGAAATTTTCAAATTTAGCAGTCCACTTTGTTGCGTTCCCATAATATCTCCAGATCCACGAAGTTTTAAATCAACCTCCGAAATTTTAAAACCATCATTTGTTTCGCACATAGTTTCGAGGCGTTTTCTCGCATTTTCGCCAATTTTATAATTACTCATGAGTATGCAAAAGGATTGTTCACCCCCGCGTCCCACTCTGCCGCGTAATTGATGTAATTGAGATAATCCAAATTTTTCGGCACTTTCAATAATCATTACACTGGCGTTTGGAATATTTACGCCAACTTCAATTACCGTAGTTGCTACCATGATTTGAGTTTTACCTTTCACAAATTGTTGCATTTCATGTTCCTTATCATCCGGCTTCATTCTGCCATGTACAATACTAACCTTATATTCAGGAAGTGGAAAACGCCGTGTAATTGATTCATAGCCTGACATTAAATTTTGATAATCCAATTTTTCCGATTCCTCAATTAACGGATAAACAATATAGACTTGACGCCCTTTTTTAATTTCATCTTCCATGAATTGAAATACCTTTAATCTGGCAGATTCAAATCTGTGAGAGGTTTGGATTTCTTTTCGTCCCGGCGGCATTTCATCAATTACTGAAACATCTAAATCGCCATAAAAGGTGAGGGCCAATGTACGCGGAATTGGGGTGGCTGTCATTACCAATTGGTGCGGGGGTAAGAGATTTTTTTTCCAAAGTTTCGAGCGTTGTGCGACTCCAAAGCGGTGCTGTTCATCAATTATTGCGAGTCCTAAATTTTTATACCGAACAACGGGTTCAAGTAATGCATGGGTTCCAACTAAAATATCAATCTCTCCTTGTTCTAATTGATCATGTAATATTTTTCGCTTTGATTTTTTTGTAGCGCCTATTAATAATTCCACCTTAATGTCCATTTTTGACAACATTTCTGAAATGGAAATGAAGTGTTGGTTAGCAAGTATTGCTGTAGGTGCCATTATACAGGCTTGATAACTGTTGCCAACAGCTATTAACATCACCATTAAGGCCACAAGTGTTTTACCACTTCCTACATCTCCTTGTAATAATCGATTCATGTGAACTCCAGAACTAAGGTCTTTACGAATTTCTCGGATGACTCGTTTTTGTGCTCCAGTCAATTCAAACGGAATATGCTCATCAAAAAATGTGGTAAATTCATTCCCAATTTCTTCGAATCTGAATCCTTTTATTTTTCGGGAAGTAATTTGTTTACGCACCAAAAGTTCCAGCTGCAAATAGAATAATTCTTGAAATTTTAATCTAAATTGAGCATTTTTAGCTGCTGTTTCAGAAGGCGGTTGGTGAATATTATAAATCGCCATTTCTTTCCCCATTAAGCCTAAATCGTTTCTAATCCAATCCGGCAGATCTTCTGTTATTTGGTTTTTAATTGTGGGCAGTAACTCTTTTAATAAACGCTCTATTCCGCGCGAATTAAATCCAGACTTTTGTAATTTTTCACCACTATGGTAAACAGGTTGCAGACCTTTTTCAAGTGGTTTATTGGGGGTGATAAATTCTAGTTCAGGATGCGAGATGTTGTATTTTGAACCATATTGTTTCGCTTTCCCCCAAACAATTAATTCAGTGCCTGAAATAAGTTTAGGTTTTATCCGGTTTATACCCTTAAACCAAACCAAATCTAGAATGCCAGATTCATCTCTAAATTTTGCTTCAAACCTTCTGCCACGACCTGACCCAACTTCTTTTCCACTTATGATTTTACCCTTTAGTTGAACGGCGCCCGTAATTTCTGGAATTTGTGTTATTAGGTGAAATGTAGAACGATCAATATATCGAAAAGGAAAATAGAATAACAGGTCTCCAAACGTTCGGACACCCGCTTCTTCACGCAGTATTGCGCCTCTTTTCGGACCAACTCCTTTAAGATATTCAATTGGGGTAGATAATAAACCCGACATTAGTAAATCAAATTGTTTTTAGTAAATTCCAACAATAATTTTATTCTGATATGTTCAAAACCATCTTGCAATTTACATTAATATTTTTGATCGTGAGCATTGTTGTTGCCTTCAATAACTCAGACAATCGCATCAGTAAATATACTGAAAGTCAACCAAATCCATATCCAAAAACGGTTTCAGAAGCATTAATTCAATTTGGGGAGGAAAAACCGAACCACCATATTGAAAAAATTGATGCAGATTCTGCTCGAATGGGTGAGGAGATTGTGAAGTACGGAAGTTTATTGGATGGATCAAATAAGCGAATTTCGAAATATTTTGTATGTACTGATTGCCATAATGTCCAAATGGAAATTAGTGATCCGGCAGATGATTCACCAGAAGCTGTACTCGAATATGGAATGAAAAATGATGTGCCTTATTTACCCGCATCTACCTTTTACGGAATGTATAATAAGGAGCATTGGTATAATGACGACTATGCCAAGAAGTATGGTGATCTCGTGAAACCTACTCGAGATAGCTTGTACAATGCGATTCAATTATGTGCCACACAGTGCTCGCAAGGCAGGTTAATGGATCATTGGGAAGTGCGTGCCGTGCTGCATTATTATAAATCGCTAGAATTGAAGATAAGTGATTTAAAGTTTAATGACAAAGATATGGAGACCTTTACATATCTGCTTTCAACTAATAAAAAAGAGGCGGCTAAAATGCTAAAGGGAAGATATACGCAAGTCAATCATGCGCATTTTGGCACTTCAGAAATTCCAAAAGTAGAAGGGTATAAACCCAATGCAGAACAGGGTAAATATATTTTCAATAAGGGCTGTTTGCATTGTCATGATAAGAAAAAAGGGATCACAAATTTTGCAATGAGTGATGATAAATTATCTTTAAATTTTTTACACCGTAAAAAAGACAAATACAACAATCTAGCTGTTCCACACATCACCCGTTACGGAACTTATGCTATAAGCGGAAGAAAACAATATATGCCCATGTACAGCTTTGAAAAAATGAGTAAAACGCAGCTGTTAGATCTGCTTTATTATATCGAAACTGGCGGAAGTAATTAGAATTACCCTTGCTCAGGTTAGAGTTATTTTGAACTAAACAAACAATTAATGAAACGAACTTTTGGATTATTTGCTGCTCTATCTGTACTAGGGAATGGAGCTTTCGCGCAGGATGAGGCCGTACTTGAGTCCTTTTCTGGAACTCGAGTGCTTATCAATCACTCTGTCGAATTGCTACCCGAGCGGACTTTAGAATTTATTGTCGCACATAAATTTGGTGACATTGCAGGCGCTTCAGGCGGATTACAGAATTTTTATGGATTCGACAATTTGGCGGATGTAAGAATTGCATTTGAGTATGGCGTTTTGGACAATTTAGATATTGGGCTTGGTCGTAACAAAGGCGTTGGTTTAATTACAGGAGTAATAGATGGTTATGCCAAGTATAAAATTTTGCAGCAAAAGCAAACAGGAATGCCTGTGAATTTAGTTTTTGTAAGCTCATTGATATTGCCTTATAAGGCAGCTATATCTGATTCATCATCCGTCGCGTCTTATCCTAAATTTTTAAACCGTTTCACTTTTACAAATCAACTTTTAGTGGCCAGAAAATTTTCTGATCGTTTTGTGCTTCAGGCGAATGTAGGTTATAACCACAGAAATTTTGTAGACTTTGTTGATGCTAACGGGTTAGTCTTTGCGGGATTTTCTGCGCGAACACGTTTTACCAAAACTATCGGCTTGTTGGTAGAGTACAATCACATATTTAATAGACCGGAAAGCATTGTAGACAATTATCAAGACCCTTTAAGTGTTGGAATTGAAATTTTAACTGGTGGACATTCTTTCATTCTTAATTTCTCAAACTCCAGGGCACTGAATGAAAACATTTTTGTACCTAACACAACCTCTAATTGGTTAGACGGGCAGTGGCGATTTGGGTTCTCAATTAATAGAAGATTTAAATTATGATATGATTCGACAGATATTATTTTTTACATTCGCAGGACTCACACTAACGGCATGTCTTAAAGATAAATCGGTGGAGCCTATCCCCACCGGTACGTGCACGGATACGGTATATTTTAATGATGATTTATTGGTTCCGCTTTTTAATAACTCTTGTAATGTTTCTGGTTGTCACAGTGCGGAGGATGCAGCTGCGGGACGTATTTTTTTTGCACATGATAGTATCTCAAATCATGCTGATGAGATTTTCTTGACAATTTCGCATGATGTTTCAAAAACGCCAATGCCTATAGGTACAGATAAAATTGCAGACAGTTTAATTCAAAAATTTGATTGTTGGATTCAACAAGGAAAGCTTGATAATTAGACCAGCCCGATAGAAGACTTGTACAATCCTTCTTTTTTCATGTATTATTCTTCATTCGAGTTGGAAGGTTTTCGTAAATGTGTTATTTTAGTTGAAATTCAAATTACACGACATGAAGAAAAACATACTTTTATTACTCCCTATAGTTGGAGTCCTCGGATTTTCCTTTTTTTACGAAAACAATCATATTTCAACATATCACAATGATGGTATTGAGACTGTGAACTTTGGGGTGAATCCACCAGCTGGTAAAACAGGTGCACCCGGAGACGGAAATTGTACAGATTGTCATTCGGGGTCTACAATGTCATCTGAAGGCGTTGTGTTTTTTACGGTAGGTGGTGGCCCAGGCTATATGCCAGGTAGTACTTACCCCATTTCCCTTTCGACAATTTCTGGTACAAATAATGGGTTTGAACTTACAATTTTAGATGCAGATAATAACTTTGCAGGATCATTTACCGCAGGGGCTTCGACAAGTATAGCAACTTTAGATGGAGTTGATTATATCAGACACTCTGCCGCTGATGAACTTGCCTGGACATTTAATTGGACTGCTCCAGCTTCAGACATGGGCGAATTAACAGCTTATTATGCGGTGAATATTTCAAATGACAATGGATCGAGCTCAGGTGATGATATCTTTCTTGGAAACAATAGCATTCCGCTTTTTGGTGTGGGGATTGAGGAAAATGAGTTAGATAAGACTTATAAAATCTTTTTTAATAGCCAAACGAATGAGTTAAACTTAAACTATTCTTTGCTTGAAGAATCTAAAGTTGTTTTAAATATTCAAGACCTTTCCGGAAAATTAATTCAATATTATGATTTCGGTTATCAAAACTCAGGAGATTATACTGAGCAATTAACCGTAACAAATATCGAGACCGAAGGAGTCTACATTCTTTCGTTATTTATCAACAATCAAGTATTTAACAGAAAAGTGTCCTTAAACTAAAGTAAGTTAAGCTTTCATAAATATTCTGAGAGGAGGTCTTTATAAGACTTCCTCTTTTTGTTAATTAAAAGAGTAGATTCAATTAATTTGGGGTTGAATTTCGACTTATATTTGTCTTTTAATAGAATCATATGAAAACAATCTCGACTTATAATTTTAGAGGAAAACGCGCACTTATTCGTGTTGATTTTAATGTCCCATTGAACAAGGCGACTTTTGAAGTTACTGATGCTACAAGAATCAAAGCGGCAATTCCAACCATTAAAAAGGTATTGAATGATGGAGGATCGGTTGTGCTAATGTCTCATATGGGGCGACCGAAAAATGTACCTGAACCTATTTTTTCGTTAAAAAATATTATGAGTGAAATAGAAAAACATTTGGGGCATTCCGTTTCATTTGCGTCAGATTGCATTGGAGAACGTGCCTTTGAAAAATCAGCAGCCTTACAAGCTGGAGAAGTCCTTTTGCTAGAAAACCTAAGATTTCACCAACGAGAAAAAAAAGGTGGAGAAGATTTTGCCGAACTATTAGCTAAACACGGAGATGTTTACATAAATGATGCCTTTGGCACCGCGCACCGCGCGCATGCCTCTACAACAGTTGTCGCAAAATTCTTTCCGAATGATAAAATGTTCGGTTATTTAATCGAAAAAGAAATTGAAAGTGTTGATAAAGTATTGAACTCAACTCAAAAACCACTTACAGCAATTGTTGGCGGGGCTAAGGTGTCTTCAAAAATTACAATTATCACGAAATTATTGGATAAAGTTGATAGCCTAATTATTGGTGGCGGAATGGCGTATACGTTTGCGAAAGCAATGGGCGGCAAGGTAGGGAATTCTTTAATCGAGAACGATTTTTTAGAGACCGCCAAGGAAATAATTACCGAAGCGAAAGCCAATAATGTTAAATTACTAATTCCTATAGATACTGTCGCTGCGGATGAATTTTCAGATGAAGCCGAGACGCAAATTTGTTCGACTCATGCAATACCAGATGGTTGGATGGGACTCGATATTGGAGATAATGCCGCAGAAGCATTTAAAGCTGAGATATTAGCGTCCAAACTTATTTTATGGAATGGTCCAATGGGCGTTTTTGAAATGAGTAAGTTTCAGAAAGGGACTAAAGAAATTGCCTTGGCTGTGGCTGAAGCAACTGAAAATGGTGCCTTCTCATTAGTTGGAGGAGGAGATAGTGTCGCAGCAGTTAATAAATTTAATCTTGCTAACCGAGTAAGTCATGTTTCTACAGGCGGCGGAGCAATGTTGGAATATTTGGAAGGTAAACAACTGCCCGGAATTGCAGCAATTTTAAATGATTAAGCATGACAATTGAAAAACTACATCAACATTTTTTAGCCGGAACTGGAATCACAACTGATACAAGAAATTTGAAGAAAGGCGCCTTGTTTTTTGCTTTAAAAGGAGAGAATTTTAATGGAAATACATTTGCCGGGAAAGCCCTTGAAGAAGGTTGTAGTTTGGCTTTGGTTGATGAGGTGACGGGAGTTACAGATGAACGAATAGTTCGGGTTGATAATGTCTTAAAAACACTGCAAGATTTGGCCAATTATCATAGACGGCTGTTCAAGATACCAGTCATAGGCATCACCGGAAGTAACGGTAAAACAACAACCAAAGAATTGGTGGGAGCTGTACTCGCTAAAAAATATAACATTCTTGTCACTGAAGGTAACTTGAATAATCATCTGGGTGTGCCATTCACACTACTTAAGCTGAATGGGTCGCATGAATTGGCAATTATTGAAATGGGAGCCAATAAGCTAGGTGATATTAAAGAATTAGTTGATATTGCTGAGCCTACACATGGCATGATCACCAATGTTGGTGCAGCTCATATTGAGGGTTTTGGATCATTGGCTGGGGTGATTAAAACTAAAACCGAAATGTATGACTTTATCGCAATTGTTTATGGGACGCTCTTTGTCAATTCAGAAGATGACGTTTTAGTGAGTCACTTGCCAAAGGGGATTGAAATTTGTTCCTATGGGGAGCATCATGGGGATTATAGAGGTGAATTGCTAAGCCAAAATCCGCTTGTAAAGTTTTCCTGGTTCGCGAATACTTATCAATCGGCTATACTGCACACCAACTTGGTGGGTAAATATAATTTCACCAACTTTCTTTCGGCTGTTGCCGTTGGAGGTTATTTTAAAGTTAATCCTGATGATATTTGCGCTGCAATAGAAAATTACGTTCCTTCCAATAATCGATCGCAAGTTACAAAGACCGATCGCAATACATTGATTGTAGATTGTTACAATGCAAACGCCACAAGTATGATGGCGGCCTTGGAAAGTTTTGTTGCCATGGACGGTGAAAATAAGTTAGTGATTTTGGGCGATATGTTAGAACTAGGCGAAATCTCTCAAGATGAACATCAGAAAATTGTCGACTTTTTAGAAAAACATAAGCTCAACGCTTTTTTAGTTGGAACAGAGATGGGTAAAACGAAAACAAAGTTACCTAAGTTCATTAATTGGAAGGCACTAGTTGATCACGAAAATTTGAAAGCAATAGCAGATGGAAATATCCTTCTTAAAGGCTCTCGTGGAATTAAGTTGGAAGAGTTAATCGCATTACTTTAGATAAAGAGGCAAGTGGCAATATTCAAATTGCAAATCTCAAAAAAAAAGAACTTCATTCATAAACGAGGCCCAATCTTATTTTTTTTCTAACATCCAACCCTTCGGCAAAAGCTAAGAGCGGCCCATCTAAAATCCGCCGCCATGAGCCTGTCCAGTCGTAATATCTAATGACTAGTGATTAACGATTAAGACTAGCGACTAATCCTTCAATATCCCTCTTGAAATAACAATTTTCTGAATTTCTGAAGTTCCTTCGTAAATCTGTGTGATTTTTGCATCTCTCATCATACGTTCAACTTCATACTCACGAACATATCCGTATCCACCATGAATTTGCACAGCTTCTGTTGTAACGAATTGTGCAATTTCCGAAGCATACAGTTTTGCCATTGCAGCTTCTTCTGTGTATTCTTCACCCTGATCCTTAAGCGCAGCAGCATTTAAACACATTAATCGTGCAGCGTGCACTTGTGTGGCCATGTCGGCTAATTTAAAGGCAATGCCTTGGTGTTTGTAAATTTCTTTCCCAAATGTTTTACGCTCTTTAGAGTATGCTATTGCTAACTCTAAAGCTCCTGCAGCAATTCCCATAGCTTGTGATGCAATTCCAATTCTTCCACCGCCTAGTGTTTTCATAGCGAATTTAAACCCGAAACCTTCATCACCAATTCTATTTTCCTTTGGTACTTTAACGTCATTAAAGATTAAGGTGTGCGTATCAGATCCTCTGATTCCCATTTTATCCTCTTTTTCACCAACGATAAAACCATCCATTCCACGCTCAATGATTAAAGCATTGATTCCTCTATGTCCTTTTTCTCTATCCGTTTGTGCAATAACAATATAAATAGAAGCTGAGCTACCATTCGTAATCCAGTTTTTTGTTCCGTTTAATAAGTAATGGTCGCCTTGATCAATTGCCGAAGTTTGCTGAGAAGTTGCATCAGACCCAGCTTCTGGCTCAGAAAGACAGAACGCTCCAATTTTTTCTCCGCGTGCAATTGGTGTTAAATATTTTTGTTTCTGTTCTTCCGTTCCAAAAGTTTCCAATCCCCAACATACAAGTGAATTACAAACTGACATACATACCGCCATGGATGCATCTATCTTGGAAATTTCTTCCACTGCCAATACGTAGGATACACAATCCATTCCACCCCCGCCGTATTTTGGGTCAACCATCATTCCTAAAAATCCTAGCTCACCTAATTGTTTTGCTTCCTCCACAGGAAATTTAGCATGTATGTCTCTATAGATTACACCAGGTTTAAGCACGTTACGTGCGAAATCTCTTGCAGCATCTCTCACCGCCATTTGCTCTTCCGTATATCTAAAATCCATTACGTTTAACTTTGAAATAAATATTTATCTTGTTCAAGATTTCATTCTAGATCGTTTTCACCAAATAGATTTGAAATCGGGTACAAATTTAGCAATAATTTAGCATTACTATGGCGTCTTTTAAAAGTTTGAAAAAGTTAAGGGTGATTGGCTTAATGTCAGGAACTTCGCTAGACGGTTTGGATTTGTGTTTTGTGGAATTTGATCAGAATAACGGAGCGTGGAATTTTCTTATAAAAGCAACCAAAGGTCTAGCATATTCGGCTGATTGGCGCGAGCGGTTAAATGGTGCGTTCTTCATAAGTCAAGATAAATTACAGCAATTAGAGATTGATTATGGTTCTTTTTTGGGGAACGAGGCTTTTATTTTTATGGAGGAAAATGGAATTTTTGATGAGGTAGATTTAATTGCTTCTCACGGCCATACTGTCTTTCACGAACCAGAAAAAGGTATAACGGTTCAAATTGGAGATGGAGATGCAATTGCGAAACTTACCAAAAAGCCAGTTGTCAATAATTTTAGAATTAAAGATGTGCAATTGGGTGGTCAAGGCGCTCCACTAGTGCCTGTTGGAGATGCTTTTCTGTTTTCAGAGTTTGATGCTTGTTTGAATTTGGGCGGCATTGCAAATATCAGTTATCAAATCAATACGAAAAGAATTGCATTTGACATTGCGCCTTGTAATTTACCTCTGAATAAAATAATGCGCCAGAGTTATCAGAAAGAATATGATGAAAGTGGCGTTCTTGCAAAATCTGGAAAACCTATCCCTGATCTATTAGCACAACTTGATCTCTTAGATTATTATTCTATTAATCCTCCAAAATCCCTAGCAGTAGAATGGTTGAATGAGAAGTTTTATCCGATTGTTTACTCCTTTTTGAGTGATCAGCATGAATTACCGGATATTTTGCACACAATTGTGCAGCATGAAGCAAATCAAATTGCTACCGTTTTGAATCAAAATAAAATTAAAACAGTTTTAGTAACTGGAGGAGGAACTTACAACTCATTTTTGATTGATTCCATTCATGCTCGAACAAATGCTGAAATAATTATTCCAACTGCTGAGATTATAGATTTTAAAGAAGCTTTAATTTTTGCATTCCTAGGATTGCTAAACGTTCTAGGGGAATTAAATACGTTTAAATCTGTGACTGGTGCTGCTTGCGATTCTACTGGCGGATTTATAACTTATCCGTAGAACGTTTATAACTCTTCTAAATCTTTCTTGCATTCAAATCTAAAAGTGAAAATCTTTATTAATTTTGCGGTTTTAAAAAAGTCTTTTTCATGATTGAACTATTAGAGAAGTTTGAGAACAAGCGACCAGAAATTGTTTTCGAATGGAAGGACGCAGAAACCGAAGCAGAGGGCTGGGTTGTTATAAATTCTTTAAGAGGTGGAGCCGCTGGCGGTGGAACCAGAATGAGAAAGGGTTTAGATAAACGCGAAGTCGAATCTTTGGCTAAAACCATGGAGGTGAAATTTACTGTTGCAGGACCACAAATCGGTGGTGCAAAATCGGGAATTAATTTCGACCCATTGGATTCAAGAAAAGAGGGCGTTCTAAGACGTTGGTATGCTGCCGTAACTCCATTGTTAAAACATTATTACGGAACGGGTGGTGATTTAAACGTAGATGAAATTCATGAAGTAATTCCAATTACTGAAGATTGTGGAGTCTGGCATCCGCAAGAAGGTGTTTTTAACGGACATTTTCAACCGAGAGAAGCTCAAAAAATTAATAGAATTGGACAATTGCGCCAAGGTGTATTAAAAGTAATAGAGGATGATAAATTCTCACCAAGCGTTGCGCGTAAATATGTAATTGCTGATATGATTACAGGTTACGGTGTAAGTGAATCTATTTTTCACCATTACAATATCTGGAACGAATCTATTGTTGGAAAAAAAGTAATTGTTCAAGGTTGGGGGAATGTTGGTTCAGCTGGGGCTTATTATTTAGCGCAGCATGGAGCAAAAATTGTTGGTATAATTGACCGTTTTGGTGGTTTAATTAATGCCGAGGGCTTTTCATTGGAAGAAATTCGTGAATTATTTTTAAACAAAAATGGAAACCAATTGAACGCTCCAAAGATGCTTTCATATGATGAAGTAAATGCTAAAATTTGGGATGTTCCTGCTGATGTATTTATTCCATGTGCTGGTTCTCGAATGATCACTCAAGATCAAGTCGAAAGAATGATCAGTGGAGGTGTGGAAGTAATTTCGTCAGGAGCAAATGTTCCTTTTGCAGACAAAGAAATTTTCTTTGGACCAATTGCTGATTATACAGATGAAAAAATTTCAGTAATTCCTGATTTTATTTCAAACTGTGGAATGGCAAGAGTTTTCGCATACCTCATGAGTAGCGATCTCGATGAGTTAACAGATAAAAATATATTCGAGGATACTTCGAATACGATTAAAGAGTCACTAATTGTAGCGAATAAAGTAAACCCAAGTAAAGTAAATATTGCGAAAACTGCATTTGAAACTGCATTAAACAAATTATTATAAGTTATGGGAATAGAGTATTTAATGGTAATAATATTCATTGTTGGATATTTAGCAATTGCCTTAGAACATAATATTAAAGTTGATAAAGCAGCTTCGGCCTTAGTAATTGGAATGGTTTGTTGGGGATTGTATGCAATCTGGCCGGCAGAGCATCTAAAAGTTGATACCGAGCAATCTGTAAATCAATTAATGAAGGATAAGGAACTCAAAGATAGGAACGAAGCCTTTGTAGATTATTTGGAGCATGAAGAAGAGGAATACAGAGAAGAAGTGTTTAAACACCCTGAGCAGTATGAGGGAAGAGAGAGAATTCCTGTTGAAGAGACTGATGAATATGTGCACCACTTTGTGGAGCATGGTTTAACACATCATTTATTCGATATTGCGGGGATTTTGTTCTTCCTACTCGGAGCAATGACAATTGTAGAGCTGATTGATGCCTATGATGGATTTTCCGTCATAACGAATCGAATAACAACTACAAATAAAGTTAAACTACTCTGGGTCATTTGTGTGCTCACCTTTTTCATGTCCGCCGCCCTGGACAATTTAACGACTTCGATTGTAATGATATCGGTGATCAGGAAGCTGATAGATGACAAGAAAGTGAAATGGCTCTTTGGCGGTTTCATAATTATTGCTGCCAATGCAGGGGGCGCTTGGTCTCCAATTGGAGATATTACCACAACTATGTTATGGAACAATGGGCAAATCCCAAGTACAGGCATAATTATCGTAAATCTAATCATCCCTTCTTTAGTGGCTATGATCGTGCCACTTGTTTTGGCTTCTTACTTTGTAAAGGGAAGTGTTAAAAGACCCGAAAAAGTAATTTCTTTCGGTCATGAGAACTCTACTCCTGAAAATTGGGAAAAGACGTTTGTATTCATTCTAGGACTTTGCGGGCTTTTGTTTGTTCCGGTATTTAAAACGGTTACTCATTTACCTCCATTTACAGGTATGATGCTAAGTTTAGGGGTCTTATGGTTGATTACTGAAATATTGATCTCTAAAAAGGATAGCGCAAGCAAAAAAGGATTAACAGTGGTTTCGGTACTTCAAAAAATTGATACGGCGAGTGTATTATTCTTTTTAGGAATTTTAATGGCTGTAGCTGCGCTGCAAGAAGTAGGGCATTTGGTGCAAGTGGCACATTTCTTGGATAATACGTTTAACCAAAACATCTATTCAATCAATGTTTCGATTGGATTATTGTCAGCAATTGTGGATAACGTTCCTTTGGTTGCTGCGGCACAAGGTATGTATCCGATTACAGGGACTGGTGACTTTGCTGCAAACGGAATGTTTTGGCAGTTCTTGGCCTACTGCGCTGGAACTGGTGGTAGTGCTTTAATCATTGGTTCTGCGGCAGGTGTTGCAGTAATGGGATTAGAGAAAATAAGTTTTGGATGGTACATTAAAAAGATTTCACTGTATGCAATTGTAGGGTATTTTGCTGGAGCAATCACTTACTACTTAATGTTTGCGGTGTAACAAAAAACGATTTGTCTCGTTAATATAACTTAAAAAGAAACAGAATATGAGCGCATTAGCTTTATTACTTCAAGCGACAGATTTAGGTGTTGCAGATAGCACACAGGTTGCTGCAGGCATCCAAGAGGGAACAAAGGAAATTCCTGTTTGGGAATTAGTGATGGACGGTGGCTGGGCTATGATTCCATTGGCTATTTTGTCTGTTCTCACCATCTATATTTTTGTTGAGCGTCTATTGTCTGTCAATAAATCACTGAAAGATGAAAGAGATTTCATGGTACAAGTGAAAAGTTATTTGATGGAAGGTAAAGTAGATGCAGCTCGTGCTTTGTGTGCGCAAACAAATAACCCTGCTGCTAGAATGGTAGAAAAAGGAATCTCAAGAATTGGGAAACCAATGCGTGATATCGTTAGTTCAATTGAGAACGTTGGTAAATTAGAAATTTATCAGTTGGAAAAAAGATTGAGTTTCTTGGCTACTGCTGCAGGTGTTGCTCCAATGATAGGGTTCTTAGGAACAACATTGGGTATGGTAAAAACATTCCACGCTTTGAAATTTGAAAAAACCTTAGAAATTTCAACTATTTCAGGAGGTATTATGGAGGCTATGGTAACTACGGTTGCTGGTTTGGTTGTGGGTATTATTGCTTACAGTGCTTACAATTATTTAGTGGCTAAAGTGGATAAAGTAATCCACACAATGGAAGGTGCTTCAATTGAATTTTTAGATTTATTGAACGAACCGGGTAAATAGTTGTACCGTAAATTAGAAAGATGAATTTAGGAAGAAGAAATAGAGTAAAAGCTGAAGGAGGAATGTCTTCAATGACTGACCTTGTATTCTTAATGCTGATCTTTTTCATCATCATGAGTACAATGACTTCTCCTGGTATTAATGTGAATTTGCCGAATTCAGACAGTATTGCGGTGGAAAATTCTCAACCTGAAGTCCATGTTGGAATAACACCAAATAACCTTTATAATTTCCAAGAAGCACAAGAAGTTTTGTACACGTTCGAGGAAATAGAACCCTTGATCATACAAAAAATGGATGAAGATTTGCAAGGGAATAATAAAATTAAAATATCAGGAGATCAAGATGCGGATTATCAATATGTATTTAAAGTGATTGCATTGGCTAAAAAGAACGAATGGAATCCAGTTTTGGTATTTAAGAATAACTAACGAAAGGGGAGCGGAATGAAGATATTAGATTATATGAAAGAAGAGGATCACCGTAAGGCACTTTATGCGTCCTTGATTTTTATAATGCTTATGGTATTATTTTTCCTTTTGGTGAGCTTAGAAGAACCTGATCCACCAATTCCGCCAGACGTTATTGAAATGGATTTGCCAGAAATTGAAATTGAGCAAGGTTCACAAGCCCCTGGGGGTAATGATAACGCGCAGGATGCTGCTGAACCAAATCCAAATGATGTGCAAGAATCTACACAAGATTTAGCACAGCAAGAAGATGAATCGACTTATGTGCCAAGCGGAAATGGAAATGCGCAAAACGACAATACTGCAGACAGCGAACCAGAACCAGATAGTGACTTTACTTTTGGTGGTGGAGCTGGTCAGGGAGATGGAAATGGAACTGCATTTGGGAATGGAGATGGAGTAGGAGGGAACGGAAACGGCAACACGCCAGGTGATGGAAATTTTAACCCAGATCGCAAGGTAACCACAGAACCATCTTTTAACGCGAATGCACAGGAAGAAGGAATTGTGGCCTTAGACATTTGGGTTGATGCGAACGGAAATGTGATTAAAACACGGTTTAACGAATCTAAATCAACAACTGGTAACCAATATTTAATTCGATTGGCAGAGAAAGCGGCTAAGACAATGAAGTACAATAAAAAGCCAGGTGTTCCTTCAGAAAAAGTGGGGTATAAAAGGTTTAAGTTTACTAAAGCATAATGACCTATCAAGAAATAGTCGATTGGTTATTTCAACAAATTCCAAATTACCAAAAACAAGGCGATTCGGCTTATAAACCGGGCTTAGATGGAATCAATAATTTATTGACGAAAACGAATAATCTATTTCGTAAACTCAAAACGATTCATATTGCTGGTACCAATGGGAAAGGATCTATTTCACATATTTTATCGGCTATTTTTCAAGCGCACGGTTATCGTGTAGGGCTATATACCAGTCCGCACATCAAAGACTTTCGTGAGCGTATTAAAATAAACGGGCAATTAATCGAAGCCGATTTTATTGTTGATTACTTCAAGCGTAATAAAGCAATTATTGTTGATTTAGACGCCTCGTTTTTCGAAATCACAACTGCACTAGCTTTCGAGGCATTCGCGCACAAGCAGTGCGATATTTGTATCATTGAAACGGGGTTAGGTGGGCGCCTAGATTCTACTAACGTTATTCAACCGGAACTATCCGTTATCACGAATATTGCAATGGATCATGTGTCATTCTTGGGAGATACCTTGGAAAAAATTGCAGGGGAAAAGGCCGGAATTATAAAATCAAATACACCGGTTGTGATTGGTGATTGTGATCCAAAACTCAATTCAGTTTTTATTGAGGTTGCGAAAGAAAAGGACGCACCAATTTATTTTACAAATGGCACAAAGTCAACCCATTACAAAACCGATTTAATTGGAGTATTTCAACAAAGAAATATTCATACGGCTGTTGCCGCAACGAACCTGTTAAATGAAAGCTGGAAGCTTAGTAAAGCTATTATAAGAGAGAGCCTTAAAAGCATTATAAGCACGTCCAACTTTTGGGGACGAATGCAGCAAATTTCAGATCAACCAAGGGTAATCCTTGATGCGGCGCATAACAAAGATGGAATTGAAGGCGTGTTAAAAGAGGTGCAACAATTGCAATATAAACACTTAAGAATAGTGTATGGCACATCAAACGACAAAGAATGGCAGGCTATTTTAGGGCAATTCTCTTATGAGCACAGTTATTATTTCACCACTTTCGATTCTAAACGGGCAGTAAGTCTTGAAATGTTAAAATGCGAATTGGAAAATTCACAGCTAAACTATCAACTATTTGACGCCCCCGTAACAGCCCTAAACAAATGCAAATCAGACGCTCGAATGGATGATCTGATTCTAGTATGTGGGAGTTTCTATTTGATGGAAAAAATAATTTAATTTTTTTTCAAAAAAAACATTGTTTTAATATAAATGCTAGTTATATTTGCACCCGCAATGTGGATGCAGCGGCATTCAAAAAATGTAATAGGGCAATTAGCTCAGTTGGTTCAGAGCATCTGGTTTACACCCAGAGGGTCGGGGGTTCGAATCCCTCATTGCCCACCAAAAATAAACCCACTCAATTGAGTGGGTTTTCTATTCTATAATAAAGAATTTCGATCCAAATCTAGCTTACCCCACTTGCCCATTTCATATATTATTGGTAATGTAGTTTTTCCGTATCTAGTAAGTTCATACTCGACTCTTGGTGGTACTTCAGCAAATACTTTTCGATTTATTAAACCGTCGGCTTCTAGTTCTCTCAGTTGATTAATTAACATTTGTTTTGAAATTGTTGGTATCACTCTCATAAGAATACTAAATCGATTCTTATTGTCATTAATCATTAATAATACAACTGTTTTCCACTTACCACCAATTTTGTTTAAACATGCTGTTACAGGACAATTATTTGGATTAAAATCTTTATTTTTTCTCATCATGCCTAAAGTCTATAAAATTGTACTATGCATGCAAATATATACTATTACATTTTAATAGACAAAAATAGTAATTTTACAAAATGAAAATATTAATTACAGGTGGACATACAGGAATTGGGTTAGAATTAACTAAAAAATTACTAATTGGTAAACATAAAATTGGACTTATATTAAGAGATCGTGAACGAAAAAATAATTTGCCAAAAAATATTAACACTGAAAATATTGATTTCTTTTTTGCAGATCTGAGCGATCAAAAATCAATAGTAGATATTGCTGATGAAATTATTAAGAAATGGAATAATGTTGATATAATATTCAATAACGCTGGTGTTTTGTTAGATTCTATTTATCTATCTAAACAAGAAAATGAAATGCATTTTGAGGTTAACACGCTAGCCCCATTAATACTTAGCATGAGAATATGGAACAAAACCAAAGAAAAAAAAGAGATAAAAATCATAAATACAGTGACTGATTTTTTACATAAACAGAAAAAAATAGTTTCAAAAACTATATTAGAACCCGTTAGAAACAGAAAACTAATAGGAGCATATTTACAATCCAAATTAGCATTATGTTTATTAATGAATGACTGGGGGGAAAAAGATAAAAAAGTAATGGTATATCATGTCACTCCAGGCCCAACAAAAACAAAAATGACATCTGGTCCAGGAATGCCTATTTGGCTTAAACCTATTCGTAATTTATTCTTTGCAATGCCAAAAAAATCTGCAAATCATTTATATAATGTTGCTTTCAATAAAAATTTGTCTGATGAATCAGGTAGTTTCATTCAAAAAGGAAAAGTCTATTCTATTCCTTTTCAAATAGATTCACATACAAAAAGTAAATTATTAGAAAGAATCAAAGTACAACTAAATTCTTAAAAAAGTTCGAATTAAGGACAGAGAGGTCCACCACAAACAAACCCACTCAATTTGAGTGGGTTTGTTGTTAATTTAATTAAATCCTAATATCTTTAATTCTTGTATTCAGCGTCATGATTATTATTTATATCATTCGCTATCTCATGTAAATCTGTATTGAATCCTGTTTCAAAATTAAAGGTACTTAGATCAAAATTATAAATACTATTAAGCCATACTAAACCACCTGTTTTTTTAACAATATCACCTTGATGCCCCTTTGAATCAACAAAGATTGAGGAAGCCGATGATCCAAACATATCAATTTGATCTAATAATAAGCTATCAATATTCATTTGATATAAATTATATGTAGCCCATCCGGTTGGTATGGTAAATATTTTAGTAGTCGGAAATTCGGCACGCAATTGGTCTACAATTTCATTATGTAAAATCTCATTTATATAAAAATCAAACATTTCTTGTATAGAACTGAATCCATTATCTACTGCGAGAGTATCCCAGTCTGGTCGAGTTCCATTTGGGTCGCCAGCTGGATAATCAAATGGTGCTAAAGAAATGAAAATAGTAATATTTGGATTATTTTGCAATGCATAATCGATCCAAAATTGAAAACCCTCAATACGATTAACAGTATCATGTCCACTTGTCATACCTAAATAATCTATTCCTCCTTCATCAAGTGCAGACTTAATCAAGCTATGCTCTATGCTTGTTGAATCATTCCAAAAGTTGATAGCCCTTCCATTTGCACCACCACGAATAACAATAGTGCTATTATGATTTACAAAACCTGCGTCAATTGCCATGACATCAAGATTTTCGGCATATGGTCTGAAAAAACTATTTCCCATTAATAGCATTCTGTATCCCTCAGTCACATTATCAACAGGAACATAGGCAGTGGGTAAATTTTCTTCTTTCTTACAACCCATAAAAACTGTAAAACAAACTGTAAATAAAAATATATTTTTCATAGTGCAAGCTTACTAAAAATTTGCTAAAAAAGTTCGAACTTAGGACCGAGAGGCCCACTAAAGCGGAATACTGAAAAGTGTTCCGTTTTTTATGAATTTAATT
>TARA_B110000037_G_scaffold30954_1_pt1 | contig 58915 bp, 46 predicted proteins | sample TARA_B110000037 | Tara Oceans TARA_B110000037 (sample SAMEA4397196) | marine metagenome | biome: Polar Biome; feature: [MIX] marine epipelagic wind mixed layer (ENVO:01000061); material: water (ENVO:00002006), including particulate matter (ENVO:01000060) such as... | depth 10-100 m | reverse complement strand
CTGTTAACCTATAATTCGAAATTGCAACAAACTCATCTTGACATTAGTTTAGTCGCTCTGGTTCAAAACTTAAAAAGTATACTTTTGAGAGTAACCTAAAAACAGACTATCATGAAAAAGGTAATACTCTCTCTTACTATTATTTTTTGTTTAACATTCTCGTCTAAAGCTCAAAGTATTGTTACTTTTTACACAACCATGGGTAGTTTTGAGGTTGAACTTTACGATTCTTTAAAGCCAATTACTGCAGGTAATTTCAGAGATTTAGTTGAAGATAAATTTTATGATGGAGTTATCTTCCACCGAATAATATCCAATTTTGTTATTCAAGGTGGCGACCCTACAGGCACCGGCTCTGGTGGCCCTGGTTATGCTATCGCTGACGAATTTGATAGCAGCCTATCCAATGTTGTGAAAACGCTTTCAATGGCTAACTCAGGCTCAAATACGGGTGGCAGTCAATTTTTCATAAATACTAAAGACAATACATTTCTCGATTTTAACAAGGCTCCTTTGTCTTCTGCTCATCCAATTTTTGGCGTTGTAGTAAATGGATGGGATGTTGTACAAATGATAGAAGCCGTTACTGTGAATGGAAACGACAAACCTATTGTACCTGTTGTAATGGACAGCTTAAGACTAACAAAATACCCGGTTGGGGTTAATCACATCAAAAAAGAGTTAGATCAAGTTTTTATTTATCCAAATCCTACTAGTAAAGACGTTAATTTATCATTCAATTATAACTTAAACTGCTCATTTGAAGTTGTAGATATAACAGGGAAGGTAATCCTAAGTGAAAACAATTTTACTGAATCGAGTTACATTATCGATAGAAGCAAATTAATGAGTGGAATCTACTTAGTTAAAGTTACTGGAACCAATTCAAATACCACGGTCTCTAAATTGATTGTTAAGTAATCCATTTTTAAAGGATCATTTATTGATTCTATAATTCGGTTCAAGATAACCACCGGCAACTGGAAATTTTGTAAAGGAAATAGCAAAAACCAAACTCGCCCATAGGCCTAAAAAGCTGTACCAAAACCATTCGTAAACGTTAGTTAAATTAAACTTTTTCATAACAAATTATATTTAGTGTATTTTACCTAAAAGGGTGTTTTAAAGTAATCGAAAAACCATTTTGAAGATTTTTTTTGGGTGAAGGGTACGAAGAATATTTATCTTATTAAGGTTAAATCCCCTTTAACTATTTTTCCGTTAGATAGATACAAAACATAGTAATATACCCCATCAACAATGCCATTTGCATCCCAATTATTTTGATATCTATCAGCAGTAAATATTGTTTGTCCCCATCGGTTAAATATGTCAATTGCAGCTGATGGTATTTCAGCGTTATCCTCATCATAAACATTAATACCAGGAATTTCAAAATAGTCGTTTATTCCATCTCCATTGGGGGAAATTATATTGGTGGTAACAATCTCGCAGCTTTCAATGCTAATGTATTGAAAATCTAAAATGTTTTGATTGCAATTATCTGTAATTTCAATTCCAATTTCTGCGTTATCCTGGTTGCTGAATATAAGCTGTGGTGAGTTCTGTTGCTCAACGCTTCCGTTAATCGACCAAGAATATTGGTAAGGAGGATAACCTCCATTTACTAATGCCAAAATTTGAATGGTATGAGTTTCACAAATAGTTGTGTCATCAGGTAAGTAAACTTGAAACAAATCCTGTGGTGCAACACCAACTGTTAAGGTATCGGTTTTTTCATATCCACAACCATCAATTAACGTTAAATAATAAACTTGGGGATCAACAATTTGCTTTAGTTTCAGGGTATCTGAACTAGAAACAATACTGTCTTTATCAGACCACCAAAACGAGTGAGGTAATAATCCTCCTGAATAAGCGGTAACAAGGGTAATCGTATCTCCACTACAATCAACTGCAGTATCATTTGCATTAATGTTTAGTGGTGGGTAATTAGCAAACGATACTGTTACAGTATCAAAAAGAAAAACACTGCTGCACTCATCGGATATTTGAACAATATAATTGGTTGAATATTCAGGAACAACATTTATACTTTGAGAGCTTTGTCCCGTTAGCCAAATGTACTGATAAGGTGGGGTGCCCCCACTTATAAATGGGTTCAAAAAAGCTGTATCGCCTAAACAGGCTAAAACAGTATCGTTCATTGTTGATACTAGATCAGGAGATAAATTAAAAATGATATTCAATGTATCAGTCCTTGAAGCTCCACAACCATCGGTTACTGTAACAATAAAAGAGGTATCGTTTGACATTGAAACCATAAACGAAGAACTTGTTTGCCCACTACTCCATTGGTATGATATTGGAGCTTGCCCCGTTAAAACAACAACACTAATACTGAAATTGTTTGCCGGACAATTAAAGGACGTGTCATCGGCTACTATGTTCAATGACGGTGTAGTTACAGTTACTAAAATACTATCAACTAAAGGGCTGCTTAAAAAGCAGGAATCAGTAACCGTGACAAAATATTTCGTTGTGGTTGATGGATTTACTTTTATGCTTTGTGTTTTATCGCCTGTGCTCCATTCGTATCGCTGAAATTGTCCACCAGTAATAATCTTTGGCCCTATGTCTATCAAACTAAGGTTGCAATTTAATATGGTGTCTTTTGTACTAATACTCAGCGGCTCATTTACCTCAAACACTTTTACACTATCGATAAACGAAACTCCTGGTAAGCACTGGTCGGTTACAGTTACGTAATAAGTAATGTCATTTCCAACTGATGAAATAATAGCTGATTGCGTGTTATAGCCATTGCTCCATAAAAAGCTGTATTGATTTGAGCCCTTTTGAACATCTACTGTTATGGTGTTGCTTTGAGTACAAGATATTGTGTCGTTCTTTGTAGAAGTGGTCGGTGCAGGAGAGAAAAATTTAACTAAAATACTATCAATCAAAGGATTTAACGAGTCGCAAAAATCTGTTACCGTTACATAATACTTGGTGTCGGCATTTGGTCTCACTTTTATAGAGTCTGTCTTTTGACCAGTGCTCCAAAGGTAAGACAATGACTTAGAGCCGCCAGTTACCAAAGGGGTTATTGCCAAAGAGTCTGCTACGCAATTTATGCTATCTATTACTGAGCTTAGCGTTAATGGCAATGTAGAAATATGCCCGGTTACAAAAGTTGCTGTTGTATCAATACCACATGCGTCTGTAATTGTAACATTAAAACTGGTGTCAACTGGCGGATTAAACGATAAAAAACTGCTAGAATCCCCATTGCCCCAAGAGTAATAAAACGGTTCAATACCTTGAAGAATTAAAGGGGTTAATATAAGAGAGTCATCCAAACAATCTACATAAACATGATTGGAGTCAACAAACAATGGCTTAGGATCTAATATTTCTAGCACTGTAGTAGATGTATCGAGAGTTACGCAAGCAGCTGTATCGGGCTGCACTCCAATAATTATTGTTTCTTTACCTTCAATTATGCCATCGTCTAAAACATTTACACTCAAAATAGCCGTAGATTGACCCGAATTAAAAACAACAGAATCAGGCAAGAAAGAGTAATCAATCCCGTTTTGAGCTGTTCCTGAAAACTTAATGTTAATTTTTTGCATAGCAGAAATATCATTAAACCGAGTAAAAGCGAGTTCAACATTACCGCAACCTTCATAAAGGTTACCGTTGCTGTTTAAAGTATAAAATGATGGCTTTGCTTTTACTATTATGTTTGGCGAACCAAAACTTTTAGCTTCTAGAAACACATATGAATTCAACAGAATGTCTTCACCATCGGCAATAGCAAGCTTTATGTGAAAGGTATCGCAAGCAGTTAGCAACAATTTTGCAGTCATAGTAACAGTTCGGCCGTTCATACCCACTGCATTTGGATTTGTTGCTTGAAAATATTGCTGATTTAAAGGTGTTATAACAGCATCTCCATTATGAATAGAACTTACAGTAATTGGTATTTGAGGTGAAGTGCCTGGCACAAATGCAATGTTTTGAGCTCCGTTAGGGTATTGTGAAGGGCTACTAAAACTACCTGTTATGCCAGGGCCCGAAATAAAAAACCCAAAAACATCATTAAACTCTTGATTAATGAAACCTCCGCTTGGTGGGTTTACATTGTAATTAGGGTATTCTTGAGAGCCAAAAACATAATTAAATTCAATACTATCTGACTCAGGAACAAATTCAAATTCAATAACAGATGAATGACGCACCGTATCGACAACATTAGAAATGGCCAAAATATTAAATACTTGATTTGCCACGGTTAATAAATCTGAATCAAAAACATCCACCGCTGGATGTGGCTGATTGGTGAAGCTTGGATCAATTTCAATCAAATTCCCTGTAGACATAACAATACCTGAGTCTAATCCAATGATAGTACCATTAATATCAGTGAAATATCCAACTTGGGTAGTTGAATCGCCAAAATAATTAACTGAAATTATTTTAACGCCTTCACCTAACAATACGTTACGGACTAAATTATCTGGGTTTGAATTCTGACCAGATTGTAAAACCTGTAATTGAGCAATAGTTGACAAACTATTAAACATCACTATAGTTGTTATAATCAGTATTTTACAATAATTCAGCATTCTCGTGACGAAGTAGCTTCAAAATTAAAAGATTTACTGGCGTATTAACATAATCGAGCCCATCTTTTTAACCACCTGCCTATTATAACCTTCAGCTTGCATATTAAACACATAAACATCCTGTTTTAAAGGTTCTCCTTTAAAATACCCTTGCCAATTAAAATTGGGCTCATTCGTTTCAAAAACAAGATTTCCCCATCGGTCAAAAATTCTAAAAACAAATGCGCTAACTCCTTGTAATTTCAAAGTAAATTGGTCGTTTAACCCATCCCCATTTGGTTAAAAAGAATTAGGAATAAAAACTTGAAAAGGTTCCACAATTTCTAGTTCTGTTGAATCTAGACAACCAATTGAGTTTTCCACCACTAACTTTACGATATATTCAAAAGGTAAAGGATAACTATAAATTGGTTCTTTTAATGTTGATGTGTCACCATTACCAAAATTCCATAAAAACGCGATAGCTTCAGTACTTGATGAATTGGAAAATCGTATTTCACGACCATCAATATACGAATAGCTAAAATCAGCTACAGGCTGCAAAACTCGAATTCGTACGTTGTCGTGAAGTTGATTGCCACAATCATCAGTTATGGTAACACCATATGCTGTAGTATAATCTGGTTGCACCAAAATGGAATTATCGGTACTACCTGTGCTCCAGTTGTATTTATAATTACCCGCACCCTCTTTGGCATTTGCAAAAAGAATAATGGGTTGCTCGGCACAAATTGATGTGTTTTCTGAGATGTTAAGATGCATTGGGTTATGTGCCCATGTTTGTTGGCCCCAATTACCGGAATTAGCACCTATTGGAATGGTAGTATCAAAACCTGCAGGTAAAGGAATTTCAACAATATCTTTGGTAGATAAAACGATACCCCCTGTCTAAACCAATTGAATTAGCACCATTGCTGAAATAACCATATTGATTTGGCGCACCATAAACTTGAATGTTAAATGCTTGTACGCCATTACCAAGCAACACATTGTTTGCCAAATTTACTACTGTATTGTTCGGTGTAAAATTGGTAGTTGTAATCTGAGCTTCCAATATTTTTACCCCAATAAAGAACACAATTAGAATGAAAAGACTTACCTTTTTCATCAACGATAAAACCATTACTTTAAATCGTAACATTTTAATAATCAATAAGTAATTCAATTTATATTCAGCAGGTAATTTAAATTGTTCCCGATAATGGGACACTTTATCGTTTAAATCCTTTCTTTGTAATTTAAGCATGAGAGTTAACCGAATCTTACCATTGTTATTTTTACTGCTCTCCTCATTGCTTAATTCATGCGGTGTAGTTTATAAAGATGTAGAAATACATGGCATAGAAAATATTGAGTTAGTTAAATTTGAGAACGATGGAATGATCATCGAAGCCGATGTTACGATTAACAATCCGAATTTTTATGGCATAGACGTTACCGATTCTGACCTTCAAATTTACCTCACCGATGTAGTTCTTGGCAATGCCACTTTTTTAGGTGAAATGAATCTTGCAGCAAATTTTGAAGAAAAAAAACACCTCACAATTAAAACGATATACAGGGGTAAAATGTCAAACACCTTAAAAAGTGTATTCGGATTAGCTATGGGTAAAGAAATGCTGCTCCGGATTGAGGGTGAAGTAACAGGAAAAGCGATGGGAATTTCACGCTCTTTTGACGTGCGAATTGAAGAAATGGTAAAGCTTTAACCTACCCCCTCCCGTTCGGTTTCTTTTGTTTTAATGCTCAATTCTATCTTATTGTTTATTGCTATTGCAGCTAACTTTGTTTGCACAAAGTAAGTCGAGCAAATTAGGGTATACCAAAGTTGAATCATATACTGCTAAACAATACAAGTAATTACCTCAAAATTTCGCAATTGTACAAGACCTAAACGGGTTTATGTGCTTATTGTAACAATAAAGGAGCCCTTCAATTTGATGCTGTTTATTAGCGTGTTATCACAACATACAACCAATCAATTGTTAGATCTTTATCTGTAAGAAAAAAATGATAGTGCTGATGACGAAATTGGGCTTTTAATGCCTGATTCAACGGGAGCTCTAAATGTTGTAACCATCCAGACTTCTCATCAGATTCCTGAATTGAATTTCAAAAAAAACATCATCATACTTGCGGCTAACCTAAGCCCTGTAGAATATTGGGTTCGTGGAGTGCTCAAAAAAGTGACCTCCATTTCAAAATAACTTTAAAATAGAACAATTCCTTAGCTATATTTGCCTAACTTATCAAGAAAGGTGTAGGGATCGGCCCGTTTAAACCTTGGCAACCTCTTGACTTTCAAGAAAAGGTGCCAACTCCAATTCCGAGTAATCGGGAAGAGATAAGTTGAGTTTTTCACCAAGCTTCAACCTATTTCCTTTACTTGATTTGTTAAGAATTAGAACAGATTAATCTAAAGCGAAAATGACAATCAAACAGCAACTTGAATCGATTTTAAACCAACGTGTTTTAATACTAGATGGTGCTATGGGCACTATGATTCAAAGACATAAACTCACAGAAGATGATTTTAGAGATCACAAAGATTTAAAAGCCCACAAACATCCTTTAAAAGGAAATAACGATTTACTATCAATCACAAGGCCGGAGATTATAAAAGAAATTCATAAAAAATACTTCATTGCTGGTGCTGATATAGTGGAAACTAATACCTTTTCTTCTACTACCATTGCTCAAGCGGATTACGGATTAGAAAAATGGGCTTACCAACTAAATTATCAATCAGCAAAACTAGCTAAGGAAGTAGCTATGGAGTTTAGCATGGAAGAAAAGCCAAGGTTTGTTGCTGGCTCAATAGGCCCTACAAACCGCACAGCATCTATGAGTCCTGATGTAAATAACCCGGCCTTTAGAGCCGTATCATTTGATGATTTACGTATTGCATATAAAGAACAAACTATTGGATTAATTGATGGTGGAGCGGATATTTTATTGGTAGAAACTGTTTTTGATACCCTAAATGCAAAAGCGGCATTGTTTGGGATAAGCGAAGCTTTTGAAGAGAAAAAAACAGAATTAGCTATCATGGTTTCGGGAACAATAACAGATGCTTCCGGTAGAACTCTAAGCGGTCAAACACCTGAAGCTTTTGCTATTTCCATCTCACATATTCCACTTTTAAGTATCGGTTTTAACTGTGCCTTAGGCCCAATTCAATTAAAGCCACATCTTAAGGCTATTAAAGGCAAAACCAACTTTTTTACAAGTGCCCATCCAAATGCTGGTTTGCCTAATGAGTTCGGTGAATACGATCTTGACCCAGATACCATGGCTTCTCAGGTAAAACCATATCTGGATGATGGATTGGTTCAAATTTTAGGAGGATGTTGTGGAACAACTCCAGAACATATAAAAGCAATGGCTGATTTAGTTAATTAACTGGTCACTATAAAGAAAACAAAAATCAGGTAGTTTGTACCGCCAATCTAAAATATACAACTTTTAACAAACAGTAAAATGCTCAAATTATCAGGACTTGAACCTCTAATTGTTTCACCCGAATCTAATTTCATAAATGTTGGCGAACGAACCAATGTAACAGGCTCACGGAAATTTTTACGCCTTATTAAAGAAGATAATTTCGAAGAAGCGTTATCCGTTGCACTTGACCAAGTGCGAGGTGGAGCCCAAATTTTAGATGTAAATATGGATGAAGGATTGATCGATGGGGTATCGGCAATGACTACTTTTCTTCATCTAATAGCTTCCGAGCCTGAAATCTCTCGAATTCCAATAATGATTGATTCATCTAAATGGGAAATTATTGAAGCAGGCTTAAAATGTGTTCAAGGAAAGGCCGTTGTTAATTCAATAAGCTTAAAAGAAGGAGCAGAAAAGTTTAAAATCCAAGCCAGATTAATTCAATTATACGGTGCTGCAGTTATCGTTATGGCTTTCGATGAAGAGGGCCAAGCAGACTCTTACGAAAGGCGCATTGAAATATGCGAGCGTGCTTACAACTTATTAGTAAAGGAGTTAAATTTTAACCCCAGCGACATCATTTTTGATCCCAATATTTTTCCTGTTGCTACAGGAATGGACGAACATGCCAACAACGCCCTTGATTTCTTTAATGCCACTAAATGGATAAGAGAAAACTTACCTCATGCAAGTATTAGCGGAGGCGTAAGCAATGTTTCCTTTTCGTTTAGAGGAAACCAAACAGTTCGTGAAGCCATGCATGCGTCCTTTTTATATCATGGAATTAAACACGGAATGAGCATGGGAATTGTCAACCCAGCGTTACTTGAAGTTTATACTGAAGTTCCGGATGATCTTATGATCTTGGTTGAAGATGTTATCCTAAACAGAACGCCAGATGCCACTGAAAAATTAGTAGACTTTGCTGAAACCGTGAAAGGCTCGGTAAAAAAAGAAGAAGTTGAAGAGGAATGGAGAAAAGGCACTGTTGAAAAAAGATTGGGACATGCACTAGTAAAAGGGATTGTTGACTTTATTGTTGATGATACTGAAGAAGCAAGACTTAAATATGACCGCCCGTTGCACATAATTGAAGGGCCATTAATGGATGGAATGAACATCGTTGGTGACCTATTTGGTTCAGGTAAAATGTTTTTACCTCAAGTAGTGAAAAGTGCTAGAGTTATGAAAAAGGCTGTAGCTTATTTAGAACCATACCTCGATGCTGAAAAAGAAGAAGGATCAAGCAACAGCAAAATTTTAATGGCTACAGTAAAAGGTGATGTACACGATATTGGGAAAAATATAGTTGGTGTTGTTTTAGCGTGCAACGGCTATGAAATTATTGACCTTGGAGTGATGGTTTCTTCAGATAAAATTATTGCGGAAGCCATTAAAAATAAAGTTGATGTTGTTGGACTCAGCGGCTTAATTACTCCTTCGCTTGATGAAATGATTGATGTTGCGATCGAAATGGAAAAAGCCACCCTGAATATTCCTCTGCTTATCGGAGGAGCAACAACCTCTAAAGTACATACAGCTGTTAAAATTGAGCCTAGTTATCCAAATAAGACGTTTTATGTTAACGATGCTTCAAGATCAGTTACGGTAGTTGAACAACTTTTAGGCACTAAAAAAGAAGCATTCCTAAAATCATCAAAAGAAGGTTACAAGAAGGTAGTTGATGCCTTCAACGAAAAAAGAAGAGTAAAAACATACCGCACTTACGGAGATGCTTTAAAAAATAGATTTCAAATCGATTGGGATCGCTACCAACCTGTGAAACCAAAAACATTAGGTGTTGAACATTTATTAAATTATTCATTAAGCGAAATTTCAGAGTATATTGATTGGACGCCCTTTTTTCATTCGTGGGAATTACGTGGTAGCTACCCTAAAATATTTGAAGATAAATACGTTGGCGAAGAAGCCAAAAAACTTCATAATGATGGTCTTAAAATGCTAAATGAAATAATTGATGAAAATTGGCTAGAAGCCAGAGCAAGTTTCGGATTATGGCAAGCCAATGCTCAGGGTGATGAGGTTGTTCTGAAAAATGACACTTATGAATTAGAACGCTTCCAAATGCTTCGCCAACAGCACGATAAAAAAGAATCGCCAAACTTTTCATTAGCAGATTTTGTATCACCAAATGACGATTATTTTGGTGCCTTTGCCGTTACCACTGGAATTGGGATTGATACGAAAATTGCTCAATTTGAAGCGGACCACGACGACTATTCAGCTATTCTTTTAAAGGCACTGGCCGATAGACTTGCTGAAGCGTTTGCAGAATTGTTACATGAAAAAATTCGCCGCGAATACTGGGGCTATGAACAAAATGATAAACTTCCTAAGGAAGATTTAATCAAAGAAAAATATCATGGTATTAGACCAGCTCCAGGTTACCCCGCTTGTCCTGACCACACCGAAAAAACAAAAATATTCAAACTGTTAAAAGCAAGTGAAATAGGTATTTTGCTTACTGAAAGTATGGCAATGACGCCAACCGCTGCAGTTTCTGGCTGGTATTTTGGACATCCTGAATCGAAATATTTTGGACTTGGAAAAATCACCACAGATCAAGTTTCAGATTATGCAAAACGAAAAAATATGTCAATAGAAGAAACCGAAAAATGGTTAAGACCTAATTTGGCTTAGTTTAGCAGTTGACAGATTTATATTTCCCGCTATTATGCTATGGCCAATAAGTTTTGATTGTTTTTAATAACGAGATTAAACAACTTACTTTTTACGGATCACTTACAATAGGTTTCTAGTGTCTGATTTCTAAAAAACCCTCTCATCCTAATTATTGACCAGTACCAGCATCTAAACTCCACTTGTTCAATTTAAAGGACAAAAACACCGTTATGGTTTACATTTGTTCATTAAAGCAATCAACATGAGACCACAAATATTTATTGCCCTTTTTTCAGTTCTGTCTATACAATTATCTGCTCAAGAAAATTGGGATCTAGAAAAGTGCATTACGTATGCTTTAGAAAACAACATATCTATACAGCAATCCGAGCTATCTACTAAAATTGCTGAGCAAAATGTAACCTCTAACAAAGGCAGTATGTTACCAAACGTAAACGCCTTTGCTTCAAACACGTACAATTTTGGTCAAACTATTGATCCTTTTACCAATCAATTTGCTACCGAACGTGTTCGTTCAAATTCACTAGGGGTTTCTGCTAGCATGAACTTGTTTAATGGATTTCAAAATAAATACTCCCTTGAGCAAAGCAAGTATGAATTAACAGCACGTCAATACGATTTAGACAAAGCACGTAACGACATTTCATTGGCTGTTGCTGCAGGATATCTCCAAATATTATTTAACATGGAAATGGCTGATGCAGCGCTGGCTCAAGTTAATCTTACTCAAAAACAATTGGAACGAACAACCAAGTTAGTAAATGCAGGTACCGTTCCTAAAGGAAGTGCCTACGATGTTGAAGCGCAATTAGCAAACGAAGAGTTAAATCTTACTCAAGCCAACAACAACCTTGATTTATCATATCTACAATTAAAGCAGTTGTTACAACTTGATATTTCAGAGAAATTAAAGATTGTAGAACCTAATTTATCTATTGACGAAAATGCAACGGTTGCAACTCGCCCAGGCCAGGTATACGACAAAGCACTAAACATCTTACCTCAACTAAAAAGTGCAGAAAACAATGTTTTAGGAGCAGAAAGCCAACTTAAGTCAGTTAAAGGAAATTACTACCCAAGACTGTCATTAAGTGGCTCGATAGGTTCAGGATATTCAGGTTTACGCGAAACGTATTCTGATTTCGTTGACCTGAGCTTCCCAATTGGAACTACTGCTTCAGGTGAAGTTGTATCTGAAACAATTTCTATTCCCTCAACAATTGAAACGAAAGCTTTTGGAGAACAACTAACCGACAACTTTAACCAGTCAATTGGCCTTTCATTGAGTATTCCAATTTTCAATCGTTTTCAAGTTAGCACGGGTGTCTCACAAGCCAAACTTAATTTAGAAAGCCGAAACCTTCAATACGAACAAACTAAAAATGATGTACGTCAGACTATTGAGCGAGCTTATGCGGATGCTGTAGCGGGATTAAAGAGTTATAAAGCCAATTTGAAAGCGGTTAAAGCAATGAAAGAGTCATACGGTTACATGCTTAAAAGATACGAAGTAGGTATGCTTAACGCCGTTGATTTAACCGATTCAAAAACAAGATTGTCTAATGCTGAATCGGCTTTATTAAGGGCTAAATACGATTACATCTTTAAACTGAAAATCTTAGATTTTTACCAAGGTAACGCCATATCTCTTAAATAATACTGAAATGAAAAAGAAACATTATATAATTTCGGCGGCAGTTTTAGTAGCTTTAATTATTGGAGCTGTTGTAAAAAGCAAGTACTCTGAAAAAGGGCTTAAAGTCGCTGCCCAAAAGGTAGCGTTGGGAAAAATTATTGAAACTGTATCAGCTAATGGTAAAGTTCAACCAGAAGTTGAAGTAATAATTACACCAGATGTACCTGGTGAAATCATTGAATTGCCTATTTCGGAAGGGCAAAAAGTGGCCATTGGCGATTTGCTTGCAGTAATTAATCCTGATTTACTGCAATCTGCAAGAGTTAGAATGGAGGCTGCTCTGAATAGTACAAATGCCAATTTATCAAACGCAAAAGCAAGGCTAGCTCAGGCTAAAGCCCGATTGATAAACTCCCAAGCAAACTTTAAAAGAAACAATAAACTGTTCGATCAAAATGCTATTTCGGAAGCTGATTATGATGCAGCAAAAGCAGAAAATGAAGTTTCTAAAGCTGATGTTACTGCTGCCGAAGAAACCGTAAAAGGAGCCAAGTTCAATGTAAAAAGTGCAAGAGCTGGCCTTAAAGAAGCTTCTGACAACTTAAAAAGAACAAGAATCTATGCCCCAATGGATGGTACAATAAGTAGTCTTAAAGTTGAAAAAGGCGAACGCGTTGTTGGTACATCACAAATGGCGGGTACTGAAATTATGCGCGTTGCCGATTTAGGGAATATGGAAGTTAGCGTAGATGTAAACGAAAGTGACATCATTCGTGTAACACTAGGAGATACTGCAGATATTGAAGTTGATGCTTACTTAGAACGAAAATTTAAAGGAGTAATTACAGAAATCGCCAACTCAGCTCAGAGTGGCATGTCAATGAGTGCAGATCAAGTAACAAGTTTTACTGTAAAAATCAGAATATTACGCTCAAGTTATAATGATTTAATCGACCCTGAAAAACCTCACCTCTCGCCTTTTAGACCAGGTATGTCTGCAGCAGTTAATATAAAAACAGAACGTAAAAAGGATATATTTATAGTTCCGATACAAGCTATTACGTTAAGAGAAGATACTACTGCTAAAGATGAAGAAGAACTTATGGAAGTTGTCTTTGTACATCAAGATGGAAAAGCAATAATGATGAAGGTGAAAACTGGAATTCAAGACAGTAAAAACATTCATGTACTTAGCGGAATTGAAGAAAGCGACGAAGTGATTTTTGCGCCTTATTCTGCTGTCTCTAAAAAACTAGAAAACGAAAATTTGGTAACTATTGTTGATGAAGACGATTTGTTTGACAAAAAAAACGACAAATAAAAAATGCCCTAAAAAGTGATTTTAGCACTCGAAACATCTACAACCAATTGTTCAGTTGCTTTATTTAAAGATGGCAAATGTTTTTCTCATATTGAAGAAAACGCTGGCTACTCTCACGCCGAAAACCTTTCTCTTTTTGTTGATGAGCTTTTAAAACTAAATAACATTTCAAAGAGTAATCTAAAGGCAATTGCTGTTAACAAAGGACCTGGCTCATATACTGGATTACGCATTGGCGTATCTACTGCTAAAGGTTTGGCTTTTGGTTTAAACATCCCTTTACTCTCATTTGAATCGCTTGAAGCGATGTTTCTGAACACATCAATTCAAAACCAAATTGAGCAATTCGATTTGTTTGTACCGATGCTTGATGCTCGACGAATGGAAGTTTATATGAGCATCTATAACAAACAAGGAGAACAAATTGCGCCAACAACTGCCTCAATCATTCACGAAGAATTCTTTAATGGTTTTGAAGGAAAGAAGATTTTAATTTTTGGCCCTGGTGCAGATAAACTAGATGGTACTTTCATTAAAAATGAGCATATCCAAACGATAAAAAATATTCATCCCTCAGCGAAAGATGCCGCTTCAATTTGTTCTTTAAAAATGAGCAAAAATCAGACTGAAGATGTTGCTTACTTTGAACCCTTTTATCTAAAAGAGTTTGTTGCTACAACTCCGAAAAAAAGACTTTAAATCCTAATATGCTAATTTATAGTGCTTTAAAATTTACTTTTGCAAGTTTCAATCCGTTCTAAATTTTGAATAATTATAATATTAGAAATTTAATACAATGCCCCGTAATAAATGCATCAACTGCCACCAACAATAAAATCATCAGTTGTCCAAATAGGTATCTATTCGGCTTTGGCCTATTTTGATGTTTTTAATTATCCCATTTCAGAAAAAGAAATAAGAGCCTTTTTACCCTCAACAGCGCCAATCAACGGAACGCTTATTTCAGAATTAAATGCGTTGGTGCACAGTCAAGTAATTTATAAACTTGCAGATTATTACAGCCTACAAAACGATGATCGTTTAGTTTCAAAAAGAGTTGCCGGAAATAAGTTGGCCATTGAATATCTCAAAAAGGCAAAGTTAATTTCAAAATTCATAGGTCAATTTCCATTTGTAAGGGGTGTATTTATTTCTGGTTCATTATCAAAAGGTTACATTGGCGAAGATGCCGACATTGACTACTTTATTGTTACCAAACCTGGTAGGTTGTGGTTGGCTCGAACTTTATTGATTCTGTTTAAGAAAGTGTTTTTATTAAACTCTCGCAAATACTTCTGTGTTAATTATTTTGTGGATGAAAATCACCTCGAAATTGAAGATAAAAACGTTTTCACTGCAGTTGAATTAAGTACCATGATTCCTACTTTTAACCAGCAAATGTTCACTGAAATAAAACTTGCAAACACCTGGACCAAGCAATATTTACCCAATCACCCTTGGTCTAATTTCAAAGAAATACCAAAAGGAAGTCTAAACTTATTAAAACGATTTTTAGAGTTTGTACTTAGTGGTGCACTTGGCAGCTATCTGGATAAGAAAGCGCTTCGAAAAACGCTTAGTTTCTGGAAAAATAAATTTTCTGATTTCGATCAGGTAGAGTTTGAACATGCTTTAAAGTCAAGGTCGTATGTATCAAAACATCATCCCCAAAATTTCCAGAAAAAAGTGCTAAATGCTTATCAACAGAAAATTGCTTTGTTACAATAACTAGACGAAAGCATAGAAAGTTGCAATTTATTACAATTACATATTGATAAAACTGGAAATTCAAAACAATTCAGTTTACAATTAACTAAAAATATACTTAGTGGTTAACATTGGCAAAGTAGCTGACACCAATTTCGAAACATTCTATCTTAAAACAAGAGAAATAGAATCTCGGGTTTACAGCGATGACGTGGCTAAAAAGTTACCTAATCTAACTAATAATCATGCTCAATTCAAAGAATGGCAACTACGCTTAAAAACACTTAATCGCATAACCAATTATCTTTCCACTTTCAAAAACAAACGAATACTCGAAATTGGTTGTGGTAATGGGTGGTTCACAAATAAATTAAATCAAACCAAAAATATTGTTCTTGGCTTTGATGTTAACAAAACAGAGTTAACGCAGGCCGATGAGTTATTTAATGGTATTGAATTTTGGTACCACGACATTCAGCTTGGACTTCCTGATATTGATAAAGTAGATTTTATCATTTTCAATGCAAGCCTCCAATATTTCAAGAATTTAAAAACTTTGTTTCCAATTTGCAATCAAGTGCTTAACAAAAATGGTGAACTGCATATTTTAGATACCTACTTTTACAATACGAAAAGTATCAGCAGAGCTAAACAAAACTCTATTCGGCATTACAAAAAAGCAAATGTCCCTGAAATGGGCTCTTATTATTTTCATCATTGTTTACGCGATTTACCGCCACATAAAGTTTTATACAAACCAAACATAATTGTGCAAAAACTATTTTCTGATTCCCCCTTTCCATGGATAAAAATTGAAAAGTCCGATCTAAATTAGATTTAATTAAAACAGATTGCTTTAGTAAATTTGTTTCAATTACCTAACGAAACCAACTTGACAAAAATTCTTTTTTCTCACTCTTACTTTTATCGGTTCGACCAAAAACAATGGGACAATAAAAAACCTTACCCACCGCTTGGCACCATTACAGCAGCAGCTTTTATGCGTAACAAAAGCTATGAAGTTGCACTATGTGATGTAGGCCTTGCAAATGGACCAGAAGTGGTTGATCCATATATCAAAGACAATCCTAATTTTTTCGCCATTTACGATGATGGCTTTAATTACCTTACCAAAATGTGCCTTACTAATATGAGGCAAGCAGCATTTGTTATGGCTAAAAAAACCAAAGCTCTTAACATTCCAGTTATTGCTTCATCATCAGACTCAACCGATCATTACGAAGAATATTTAAGCGAAGGTGTTGATGTTGTAATACTTGGTGAAGCAGAGCAAACGTTGTTGGAAATTGTTGAACTATTTACAAGCGGTAAAACTGATTTAAGCACCATTCCCGGTATCGCATTTATGCGAAACAACGAAGTTGTGAAAACTCCTAAAAGACCTGTAATGCGAAAATTGGATGAGCTACCAATTGCAGCTTGGGACCTGATTGATGTTGATGCTTACAGGGATGTTTGGCACTCTAGATGGAATTATTTCTCATTAAATGTTGCTACTACTCGCGGTTGCCCTTTTAAATGTAATTGGTGTGCAAAACCAATTTATGGCAACAGGTACAACAGCAGAAGCGCTGCCCATGTAACAAATGAAATTGAGCTATTAATAAACAGCTACAAGCCAGATTATGTTTGGATGTGCGATGATATTTTTGGACTTAAACCCGGTTTTGTTCAAGGATTCAGAGATGAACTTAATGCACGTAACCTTTCAATTAAATACATGATACAATCACGGGCAGATTTATTGCTCGAAGAAGACAACATACAGGCTTTGGCTGATTCGGGATTAGAAACCGTTTGGATTGGAGCGGAAAGTGGCTCGCAGAAAATTTTGGATGCAATGGACAAAGGCACCAAGGTTGAGCAAATTGAATCGGCTACACGCCTATTAAAACAAAAAGGAATTAGAGTTGCTTTCTTTTTACAGTTTGGCTATTTAGGCGAAACCAAAGAAGACATTGACAAAACCATCAACATGGTTAAGAACTTAATGCCTGATGAAATTGGGGCTTCGGTTTCTTATCCCTTGCCGGGTACAAAGTTTTTTGAAATAGTAAAAACTCAACTAGTGTCTAAACAAAACTGGACTGATTCTGATGATCTTGATTTAATGTATGATGGGACTTTCAGCAAAAGTTATTACAAAAAATTGCACCGCTACGTTCATAAAGTATTTCAACTGGCTAGAGCAAAAGATGATTTCAAAAAACTAAAGCCATCGGCTGTTTTTAAATACTTCTATTATCAATTGATGTCTTTTTATTTCAAACTTCAAATGGCAAATGCTAAATAATGGCACTTTTTGATAGCGCAGCAAAAACTTATGACGAGGAGTTTAGCCAATCAAAAATTGGTAAACTTCAACGTAAATTAGTGTATCATTATTTTAAAAAATCAGTATTAAAAGGTGGTTTAAATATTTTAGAACTGAACTGTGGTACTGGCATTGATGCTCAATGGATGGCAAAGTTTGGAAACAAGGTTATTGCTACAGATATATCGCCTGAAATGGTTTCCATTGCAAAAAACAAAAACACAGATAGAAAAATTCGTTTTGATGTTTTAGATTTTACTGACTTCAACAATTCCATTTTCACAGATGATAAATATGATATTGTTTTTTCGAATTTTGGTGGACTAAATTGTGTTGATGATTTTAGTTTAAAATCATTTTCTCAAACGATATCTAGGTGCTTGAAACCCAATGGTAAATTTGTTTCGGTTATAATGAGCGAAAATTGTTGGATAGAAAAATTCTATTTCTTTTTGAAAGGAAAGAATGAGGATCTAAGCCGTAGAAAGAAGAAACCATTAATGGTTAATGTTAACGGGCGAGCTGTTTCTACTTGGTATTTCACTCCGAATAGCTACCAAAACCTTTTTAATGAACAATTTAGAGTTTCTAAGATTTTACCCGTAGGCTTTTTAGTGCCGCCATCGTATATGAGTAAAGGGCTAAAGCCTATTGAATCATTACTACAATTAAATTATAATCTTGAGATACTATTTGCTCATGCAGAAACGGCTGCGATAGCAGATCATTTTTATATTGAAATGATAAAAAATTAATGAAGGTTTTACTTACCCACGGTTATTTTTTAAATGATGATCCAAAAGAAATGGAAATCATGAAACCGTATGTCCCGCTTGGCATACTATATATTGCAGGATACCTTGAAAGAGAAAAAATTGAAACCGAAGTATTTGACTCCACCTTTCAATCGTACGGCTTACAACTGGCGTATATAAACAAATACCAACCAAATATTATTGGCCTTTACACCAATTTAATGACCAAAGTAAATGTTATACGATTGGTGAAATCGCTTAGAGCAGATGAGAAAACAAAGCATATAAAACTCATATTGGGTGGCCCAGATTTAACCTACAATCAAGTTGATTATTTAAACACAGGCGTAGATGCTTTGGTAATTGGCGAAGGAGAATTAACCTTTACTCAACTGGTAAATCATTGGGGTAAAAACCCAAACCAAAAACCTGAAAACATTGATGGTGTAAGCTTTTTGAACATTAAAAACGAGTTGGTTAAAAACAAGCCTCGTCAAAAAGTTAAAGAACTATCGGAGCTTACTTTACCAGCAAGGCATAAAGTAAACTTACACTTGTATTTAGATACCTGGAAAAAGCACCATGGTGCAAGCTCAATTACTTTAAGTACTCAACGTGGCTGCCCTTACACTTGTAAATGGTGCAGCACGGCGGTATATGGCCAAAGTTATCGTCGTCGAAAACCACAAGAAGTAATTGATGAAATGGTATTTTTAAATCACGAATACAAGCCTGACCATTTTTGGTTTGTTGATGATGTTTTTACAGTTAGCCACAGGTGGTTAAAAGAGTTTGCCGACCTCATTTCAGAACAAGGTGTAAAGGTTCAATTTGAATGCATTAGCCGAGCTGATAGAATGAATAAGGAGGTTTTATCTTTATTGCAAAAAGCAGGTTGCTTTAGAGTTTGGATTGGCGCAGAAAGTGGTTCTCAAAAAATAATTGATGCCATGGACCGAAGAGTTGATGTAAACATGGTGCGAGAAATGATTCAGCTTGCTCAAACCTATAACATTGAGGCAGGAACCTTTATCATGATAGGGTATCCAGGTGAAACAATTGAAGACATTAACAAGACCATCCATCATTTAAAAGTATCCAACCCCAGTTCATATACTATAACCAAAGCCTATCCTATAAAGGGTACTGGTTTGTTTGATGATGTGGAAGAAACCATGATTTACAATTTCGACTGGCAAACATCTACAGACAGGGATAGAGATTTTAAACGAACTTATGCTTCAAAATTTTATGACTATGCCGTTAGGTATGTGGTTAACGAAGTAGAAAGCTACAAAGATTTATCTTCAAAAAAATATTATCACTTTTTAAAGAAAAAAATTAAAAGCTCATTGAGCCGATTGATGATGGAAATACACAAATAAATCGTCATGAAAAAATATCCACTCATTTTATTGATTGCTTTTCCGCTGGTGTTTCTTCTTTTTGTGCGATACGGTTATCAATTTAATGGACTCTATGGTCAGGATAGTCATGCTTATTTAAGGTATACCAAAGAATTACAAATTTGGTTTTTTACTACTACTACTCTATCGTATTTTATTTGGCCCATTATTTACCCATTGATTGGCGCCTTTATCTCGTTAGTGTTTGGCAACGAAATCCTGATTCTTCAGCTAATTTCCGCCTTATCGTTATCTGGGGTTTGCTATTACACTTACAAGTTACACGAGGTTAAAAAGAACAAACAAAGGCTAATCCCTTATTTCTTTTTATTTCTGTGTTTAAGCCCGATAATGCTAAAATCGAGTATTGTGATAATGAGCGACATGCTTTGTTTGTTCTTTATAATGGGCGCTTGGTTTTATTCTTTTGAATATAAAAAAAACTTGGCTTTAAAATCTGTTTTAATTGCCTCGGTTTTTTCTGCATTTGCAGTTACTACAAGGCATGTAGCTCCTTTACTTTTGATTGTCCCTATGGTTGTAGTTTTACAAGTAATGTTTAAAACCCGACTGTGGGTTCATCTCTTTATTGGTGGTTTAATAGTGGTCAGTATTATTGCTCCTCAACTTTGGATTAAATCTGACGAGTTAGCAAAAGCCTTTAGTCATGACTTGTTTCAAGAAATCAGCATCCGCAATTTATTTAAACGAGAATTTACAACTGCTGCAGGTACCAACAGATACTTACTTCCAAACATTTTAGGTGTTTTATACCCTTTCGTGCACTTGCTATTTTATCTGCCTGGAGTAATCGTTTTATATTTTTTTCAACCAAAAAAAGACATTAGCAAAAGAAAATATTTGTGGATTGGATTAGGTGTCTACTTACTTTTTCTAGCAATTGTTCCCTATCAAAATAAAAGGTTTTTAATGCTCACGATGCCATTTGTGGCAATGATTTTGGCTCCCTCATTTACTCGGTTTTATAAAGTGATTAAAAAACGTTATCAGGTGCAAACCTTGTTTACAGTAGTTGTAATATTTATACAATTGGGGGTTTTTACCTATACTTTTAATATCATTTATCAACGCAATATTCTCGAACAAAAAACTGCACAGGTGATAAATTCATATCCAAATAAAACTTTGTATGGCTTTGATTTAGACATCAGTTTACCGTCGTATGGATGCAACAAAGAGATTAAGAATTTATGGAAAGATGTTTATCCTAAATTTAGAAAAGGGAGCTTGCTTTTGTTTAACGTAGAAAAAAATAGGGTTCAATGGAAAGACAAAAACCCCATGATTAATTGGCGAAACCTTATTACCAATTACAACATTATTAAGTTGAATGATTTAGGAAACGGATACATTCTTTATGAAATACAATAAACAAATAATCTTGTTTACACCGTCGTTTCTGGCAAATGAAAACGATACTATAGTAGTTCCGCCGATTTACCTACTAGCTAAAGAATTGAAAAAGCAAACAGATCCTTCAATAAAAATTACCGTAGTTAGCCTGCACTACCCTTTTACAAATAAACCGTACAGTGTATTCAATATAGATATTCATCCAATAGGTGCGGCCAATTGCAGCTACCCCAAAAGACTTGTATATTGGTTCAAAGCCGTCAGAAAAATAAAGGCCCTCGACCAGCAATTACCAATCAAAATGATTCATAGTTTTTGGCTCAGCGAATGTGCCTTTTTGGTTGAGCGCTTCGTGCTATGGAGAAAAATACCACATCTTATTTCATTAATGGGACAAGATGCCTTACCATCAAACAACTTTTTAAAACATTTCAAAAAACCTCACTACAACCTAACTACGGTTTGTAGCTTTCAAACTGGACAACTAGCCAAAACTAATGGGCTTTCACCGATGGCAACCATTAATTGGGGTGTAGAGATACCATTTCAACAAATCCAATATAAAAATATTGATATTTTATCCGTTGGTTCTTTTATACCATTAAAACGCAACGATCAGGTAATTGAAATTATTAAATACTTAGAATCGAAATTCAACCTTGTTTTTAATGTAGTTATGGTAGGCTCAGGGCCTTTAATAAATGAAGTGAAAGCATCAACTAAAGCGCTTAAAAGTGAAGTGCTTTTTCTGAGCAATCTTAGTAACGAGCAGGTTTTTGATCTTATGCGAAAAAGCAAAGTATTGGTACATCCATCAGAGTACGAAGCAGGACCTATGGTTGCCGTTGAAGCTTTGAACAACAGTTGTTTTGTTGTTAGTAAACCGGTTGGAATGTTTTCAGACATAAACTCACCAAACTGGATAGCTTTTAACTCAGTTACAGAAATGGCCGAACAAGTTAATTTGCTTTTAGACAAGAAAGAGTTTACGCCAGGCTCGCTGCCAAATTTTAGGACGATTGGGGGAAAGTTTATAAAACTTTATTCGCAATTAAGCCCTTAAGGAATAAAAAGATACTTCGGATGTATTACGAACAGAGAATCTTGAATATACTCTCGGCTAGATGTGTATTTGGTAAGCTCGTGTTTTATCTCATTAATTTGTTCATTGTATTATCGGAGCCAATGCGAGTTTAAAACCTCTACTTCATTTAGAATCTGATTGAGTAATAGTATTTAAAAATTGATATTCGTACTGAACTATTCTGATTTCTTCGGTTTTAACATTCATAAACAACTCAGCCTTGAGCAAAGCGCTTTCAGGGTCATACAAAAATTGTCTTCGTTGAATCAAAATACCATTTTTCTTTTTAAGTTCTTCGTAAACATTTCCAAATTCATCATAACTATACGAAAATTCTATTTTTACCTTCATCATCAGATTCGAAGATTGAACAACCTTAATCAGATTACTAAAATCGTTGTATTGGTATTCATTTGAGCTTTTTTTGTTTGAAATAGTATAACGCGAAAACTCTGCAGTTAAGTTACCAAGAGAGTCGTATTTAATGAGCGTCTCCAAGTAAGGGCTATCCTTATCCTGAAAGGTTGTTTTCTTAAATTCACATTGATTTAATTTTTCATATGTGTAAAATTCCGTTTTCAATAGAAATGGACTACCTTTTTCAAACTGGTACTTGTACTCACTTAAATTTTTTCCTCTTAAAATATCCTTTTGAGCTAAATTACCTGATGAGTCGTAATGATACACCATTCCGTCAAAAGCTTGATTGTGATAATTAGTTTGGGATAAAAGTTGGTTTACATCATCATATTTATAAAGTATAGATGATGTATCAAGATTAGATCTCCCAACTTTAAACGTTTCTATTTTCTCAATAAGTGCACCTTTATCATCAAAACTTAACTGCTTAATTATTCCTATATCGTTGATGGGTTGTAGTTTTTTCTTCACTGATACTTTACCAACTATCCTGGATATTTTGTTTTGTTCAATGAACTTGGGATTAAAGTAGTTTTCTTGTAAAACGTTGTGATTACCATTGTTTACAAGAACTTGACTTGATGTTATCAAAGTCAAAAAGACGAATAAAACAGATACAGCTATTTTCAATTTACTGGAGTAGTTATTTGTTTAATAGCTTCCTCGATTTTGGTTACTGGCAACTGGCAAGATTTATTTACACAAACATAAATAGTGCTTTGACCTTTAACGAACTTATTTTCAAGCAAAGGTACTTGTGTTGTTCCTTTTTTCATCGGTAAAACAATGGCATTTGGAATGTAATAATTCTCATATAATAAACCTAATGGCACTGCAATTTTATCAGTTGCAACTGCTATTTCATAATAATCAACTAATTGATTCAGGTAAAGTTGAGCCCAATTTGAGAACGACTCTGGGTAACCTGTAAATTGCTCTGAAATGGAAAGTAACATATTGCGAGAGGTTTCTTTATAAGCTTCGTTGTCTAAAATTGAGCCAAGGGCAAACAAGTTCTTTGCCATAACTGAGTTCGATGCTGCAATTACGTTATCAGTTAGTTCAACTTTACGTGCAACCAACTTATCACCTAATTTAGAAGTAAAGAAAAAGTGCTTGCTTTTATCGTCGTAAAAATTCTCGAAACAGTAGTTTGTTAAACTTGTTGCATCGTTTAAGTATTGCTCATTTCCGGTAACTTGGTACAGGTTAATTAATCCTTCAATCACAAAACAGTAATCTTCCAGATAACCAACTATTGTACTTTTTCCTTTTTTATAACTGTGGTAAAGGCCTCCATCTTCTAACCTTTGAGTTTCAAGAATAAATTTCACAATCCCTTCAGCTTTAGTTAAATAAGATTCATTTCCAATTGCTTTATGAGCTTCACAATAAGCTGTAATCATCATCGCATTCCATGAGGTTAGGGTTTTATCGTCCAAACCTGGATGGATTCTTTTATCTCTTATCTTAAAAAGTTTATCATTTAAAATTTGGACTTTTTCATCTAGTTTAAGTTCTGTTAATTCATATTTATCTGCAATTGACTTTTCGTCATCAACACGCATTAAAATATTATTGCCGTGCTCCCACAATCCTAATTTACCAATTTGATAATACTCCGCATACAAGTCATAATCATCACCTAATAATGATTTTAGTTCATCGTTTTTCCAAACGTAATACTTACCTTCCTCACCCTCACTATCTGCATCTAATGCTGAAAAGAAATAATTCTTCCCATTGCTTAATTCTAGTTCACAAAAAGCAATGGTTTCGTCAACTATAGTTTTGTATAATGGTGTTTTAAATTTTCTGTATGCCTGACTGTAAAGACCAATCAACTGTGCATTGTCGTAAAGCATTTTTTCGAAGTGAGGCGCTTTCCATATTTTATCGGTTGAGTATCTTGCAAAACCACCTCCTATTTGATCGTATATTCCTCCTCGGGCCATTTTATCCAACGTAAGTTGAACTTGACTCAATACTTCTTCATTTTGTGTTAAATGACCGTATTGTAAAAGGAACTCATAGTTGTTAGGTAAAGGAAACTTTGGTGCTTTGTTTGGTCCTCCGCTTTTTAAATCAAACTTGCCCTTCCATTTTGCTACCATGGCTTCAAGTTGTTCCATTTTAAACTCCGAAGCTGATTCTTTGATTAAGGCTAAATCGCCAGTTTGGATTCCTTGTGTAAGGTTTTCTGCTTGTTCAACAATTTCAGAATTCTTTGTTTGATACACATTGCTTACTTGCGCTAAAAGACTCATCCATTGATCTTTACGAAAATAAGTGCCTCCATAAAACGGCTTTCCGTTAGGAAGAGCAAAACAATTCAACGGCCACCCTCCGCGTCCTGATAGTAGCTGCACTGCTTCCATATAAACTTGATCTACATCCGGCCGCTCTTCTCTATCTACTTTAATACAGATAAAGTTATCGTTCATTAATTTGGCTACAATCGAGTCTTCGAAACTTTCGTGCTCCATTACATGACACCAGTGGCAGGCACTGTAACCAATGCTGATAAGTAAGGGTTTGTTTTCCTTAGTTGCTGCTGCTAATGCTGCATCGCCCCAAGGCCTCCAATTTACAGGATTGTGAGCATGCTGTAATAAATATGGTGATGTTTCATTTATTAAATCGTTGGTATGCTCAAATGTTGCCATGTTGTTTTTGTGTTGCGAATTACAATTGACAAGCGGTACTAATAAGAAGATGCCAATTAAAATTCTAAATAAATTCTCCATTGATGCAAAGGTGAAATTTATTTTTGCACGGTTTTATTTTAATTGCAATGAGCTGCTAACAATAGTTTTCACCAATTATTGGCTATTCGAGTAGAATTACATGACTAAACTGCCCAAAACCTGATACTCCTTTAAGTAGATAGGCTCCTTTTAAAAGCCCTTTTAAGGACTGATTTTCACCTTGATTTACAAGAACCTGTTTACTTAAATTGCAACTCCTTGAAGGTTTAAAATTTTAAAATTAACTATTGTGTTTATGGTTGAGCTAAAAACAAGATTTACATCGTTAAGTGTTGGGTTTGGGTATAGCGTAATTTTAAGGATAGAAAAGGTTAATGTTAAGAATAGAAATAGTTTTAAGTGTTTCATAACACTGACTTTGTGGTTAAACAAATTGCAATTTAATGCTTCGTAAAATTAACTTTCTAAAATCCTTGCTGAGTAGGGTAATTACCGTAAATCTACCTCTTTAATGGTAAATATTTCAACACTTTAGAACGAATTGGTTTACTGAAAAGAATTAAAGCCAGACTTGCAAAAAGAATATATGGTATAATCATAATGTATAAAATACCATTATTAAGCCCTTTTCCTATTTCAGATCCACTTGCGAAAGAAGTTTCTGCTGCAAGTCTACACATAGAGCATTGCGCCCATGAATCAATCATGAAAACAAAAACAAAAAATAGAATTAAAAGGAACTGCTTTTTCAACATTGCAAAGATACTAGGCAACTAGTAATAATCCTTTAAAAAAAGATACACTAATACACCAGTTAAAGTAACGTATAACCAAACGGGATAGGTATATCTTACAATTTTTCGATGCGTTTGAATATCTCCAATATATCCTCTATAATAAGCGAATAAAATTGCCGGTAATGAAGCTGCTGCTAAAATTATATGCGAAGATAATATCACGTAATAAAGTGTTTTATAGTTACCTCCATAAATAGTGTCATCGGCCAAATAATGATACACTACATAACTTAGCAAGAACAAAACAGACAAACACATTGCTGCCGTATTTAGCTTTTTATGCAGAACGACATCTTTATTTTTAATAGCCCACAACGAAAATAGTAATACTAAGAAACACGTTCCATTTAAAATAGCATGAAGCAAAGGTTGCACTGCAGTAAAAAAAGGTTTCTCGTTTGGTGCTGGCAATTCATGAAGACCGATTACTAAAGCATAAACTACTGCCGTAAAAAGCCAAATTATTAAAGGTATCCGTTTAGTCATTCTTGTTCGTCTTTTTTCTTACTATTTCTCTTTTGTTCTTGTCGCCTTTCATTGGTCTAAATTCTTCAGCTTTTAGGACCTTTACTGCATCTATAAGTTCTTTTACTTTTACATACTCTATCCCATTATAGAAGCCACGTATCCTGTTTTTCTGATCTAAAAGAACAAAATAATCGCTCCCTTTCTGAGGAGAAAAATCTTTTAACAGGAATGACTTCAGTGCTAACTCTTTTGCAACTGATGCATCGGTTTGTATGAAAAACCAAAAGGAGCCGGGTTCTTGACTTTTAACGAAAGACGCAAGGCTCGCCTTATCAAAATTATCCGAATTAATGATAAAAGTTAAGAAGCTAAGATCAGTTCGATTTTTAAATTGAAGTTGTAATTGTGCAAATTCTCCATTAAGTCTATCTACCGAAGTTTCACATTCAGCGCAAATGAAATTAACAATTTTATATTTACCTTCAAAATCGGTTAGTGAAACCGACTCTCCTTTATGATTTGGTAAATTAAAATTTGTAATGGCATGAAATACCGTATCGGAATCAACGACAGTGCGAGGCCCATAAATAGGTAAGGTGGTAAAGTGAATTTTACCGGTTGATAAAACCAAATATGTTAATGAAGGAAAAAGTAGGATTAAAAATAAAAATACCCACTTCTGTTTAATGTTCATATTAGCTAAAGACCAAACAGCATTCTTACATTATAAAGTACTGTAGCATCATAAAACAGAATGAATATTAAGTACATTATAAAGAAAGCATAAGGTATTAAAATAACCCATCTCATAGCTTTTCTCTCATCACCAAGATGCATAAACACCATAACAATGTATCCTGCTTTGACAAGCGTAAGGATAATAAAAGCACTTTTCACAATTGCCCATGAAACGCCCATGTTGCCCCAGAACACTCCTAAAAGAACCTCAGCAGCAGTAATAATCGTTAACAAAGCTGTTACAAACCAAATCTTTTTTCTTATTTTAACACCATCTTCTTCGCTGTGGTGATTGTCTAATGAATATTCAATGATATCGTCTCTTTTCATAATGCAAATGATTTAAAGCAGGTAATAGAATGTGAAAACAAAAACCCAAACAAGATCAATAAAGTGCCAGTACAAACCAACTTTTTCAACCATTTCGTAGTGCCCTACTTTTTCGTACTTGCCTTTAAGCACGTTTAGTAATATTATAAAGTTTAAAACTACACCACTTAAAACGTGTGTACCATGAAACCCTGTTACAAAAAAGAAAAACTGGGTGTAATGAACTGCCCCTGGCCCTCCATTTTTACCTGGATAGGGATTTTGAGCTAAAGTTGCGTTATCGCCCCAAGTAGAAATTATACCATCAGGTCCAGCAATAAAAGAGCTCCACTCCCAAGCCTGAGAACAAACGAAGAATAAACCTCCAACAACAGTAAGAGCCAACCACATGGTAACTTTCTTACGATTCATTCTGTGACCTGCTTCAACTGCAAGTACCATAGTAACAGAACTAACGATAAGTATAAACGTCATTAATGCCACGTACATTAATGGTAAATGAGTATGTGTAAAGGGAAAGTGAAAGAAAATTTCCTCCGAAACTGGCCATGTATCAGCAAATTTATGACGCATAAAGCCAAGCGATGATAACAGCGCACCAAAGGTTAATGCATCGGAGATGAGGAAGAACCACATCATCATTTTTCCATAACTAACACTAAAAGGTGATCTACCTCCACCCCAAAGAGTTGTGTTGTCTATTGTTTTTGAAGCTTCTCCTGACATTCAATACAGTTTTTTGTTGGCTGCAATTTTAACGAATAAAAAGCAAAAAGAGCAACAAATAAATCCATAATATATCGAGAAAGTGCCAATAAATACCAACTAACTCGATTCCTAAATAATTATCCCTTGAATATTTGTTCTTATAAGCCTTAACCAAGGTGAAAATTAAAGCTATAATTCCTCCTGCCATATGAGCAAGATGAACACCTGAAATTACGAATAAATAAGCGCCGGCGGCATTGCTTCTTGCGCCAGTAAAATAGATTCCTTGTTCTACCAATGCCTCCCAACCAGAAAACTGAAAAAACGCGAAACCAAGGCCCAAAATAAAGGTTACTAGCAAACCCATTTTAAACCCATTAGCATTGTTTACTTTTATTGCTCCTAACGCGTATCTCATGGTGATACTGCTAAAAACGATACAAACTGTTGATATATAAAATTGATTCGGTAAATCAAATTGTAACCAGTTTCCTTCTGCTTGTCTTACAATATAAGCTGAAGTTAAACCTGCAAAAAGCATGATAATTGAAACAATTCCAATCCACATCATTGGCTTGGCAGTTTTGTTTTGCATTTCTTGCATTTCGCCTTTTAAATATGTTGATGTATCCATTTTATACTTTGTCTATTAAATAAATAATTTGAACAATTGGTAAATAAAAAAAAGAAGCGAACATTAATTGGGTCGCAGATTTATCTTGAAGGTCAAAAAATAGCTTTACAGCATAATACATAAACCACAAGCCTGCAATTGTTGCAACCCAAACAGAAAGAATGCCTGAAACACCAAATAAAAATGGCAATAAACTAACTGGAATAAGAAAAAGACAATAAACAAACATCAAGAATGCTGAACTTTTATCTTTTCGACCTTTACTAGGCAATAAGGAAAAACCAGCTTTTTTATAATCGTCATCAACTTTCCAGGCGATGGCCCAAAAATGTGGAAACTGCCAAATAAATTGAACAGCAAATAAAATTCCTGGGATCATGCCCATTTCTCCAGTAACAGCAACATAACCTAACATAGGAGGAATTGCCCCCGGAAAGGCACCTACAAACACCGCAATTGGATGAATTCGTTTTAATGGAGTGTAAATAGCCACATAGGTAAACAAGGCTAAAGCTCCTAAAACTCCACTAAGCGGATTCAAGAAATACCACAAAATTGAAACTCCAACAACAGCCATTATTCCAGCTAACCAGAGGGCTTCATTTACATGCATTCTATTGGCAGGCAAAGGTCTGTCCTCAGTCCTTGACATCAATTTATCTAAATCTTTTTCAATAATCTGATTAAAGGTATTTGATGCTCCTGTTACCATGAAACCTCCAATTACCAATGAAAGGAATTTAATCCAACTAAACTGATCTACAGCTAAAAAGAAAGATAAAACCGCCGATAAAACGACTAAAAATGATAATCTTAACTTAGTAAGTTGAGCGTAATCAGACACCTTTGATTTAAAGGTTGATTGAACAGATGTTTGAGTTATTTCTTTGGTATACAATTTTGTATCTTTAAAAGAAGTGCAAAGATAACTCTACTTCTTTTTTTTACCAAAAAAAGCTATTATAAATCGAAGTATGAATTGGAAAGATTAGTGGAAACTCCAATTCTTATGACTTCTTGCACCTTTCCAGCAGTGGTAAAACTTGCTGCGACGTGTACAAACGCTTTTAAATTAATTTCTGGATTCAAAAAGTAACCTGCCTTAATTCCTATTGTTGAGTAGCTGTATGTGTTGCCTTGTCCAGTGAAGGTTCCAAATTCGTTTACTCTAGTGTTGTAAGAATTAATTACGTTACCTCCATAATTACCTGACACTATCGGACCATTAAGTTGGTTTTGAGAATAATTTGTTGGGAAATCAAATCCTTTCTTCAGATAATTAAAATAACCTTCAAAAGCCCAATTTTTCTGTATATAATGTAAATTAACCATCCATTCCTTAAAATTCGCTCCCAGCGGATGAGCTAAAGGTGAGTTAAAATGGCTGTAACTTTCTGAAGGGTTAAGATGAGAGTAGGTGTAAGGTCGGGAATAATTAACCTCTCCTCGCACAATCAGCCCGTCCAGATTAAATGCGTCAAACCACTTAAGCCCGGCCTGCCCAGAATGTTTATTACCCCACCAACCAGTTGGTTCGGCAGTTACTGCATTAGGATTTATTGCGTGTTTTATATCAGCGCTAATATATTTTAGAAGAAATTCATCGATTAATAATTGACCATATATTTTTAGTTTCTTCCTTATCTTAATGGTTCCGGCTATACCCATTAATACATTATCCGAAGATCCTGTTGAGTATTCAACAGGTCGATAAAAAATAACAGGATTCAAATAATTTACGTCAATACCTCTATTTAACAGTGTATCTTGTGATTTCCACATTACTGTTTCAAAAGCTCCTATATTGAGCCATTTAAAAACATCCCAACTTAAATAATGAGTAGTAGAAAATTTATTTGGTAAATAAAAGGTCGGCTCCGAGTTTTGGTCGTAATAATAGCCGCTAATGAGATTGATGTATTTCAATTTCCAAACCTCAGTTACAACAGAAAGATAAGGATGGTTTTTTGAAAAATCAGTAAGCAAAATACTTCGTTGACCTTCACCGATAAATTGTTTACCAAGTCCACCAGAAAAAGTAAAATACTTTGATGGCTTGTATTGCACCGCGAAAGGACTAGAAAAGCCAATCATACCAGATTTATTTTTAGACAATATGGTTTGATTGTTTTGAATGTAATTAAACTCTGTTTGCCTTCTTACCCATTGATTGTTTTGGTACAAGCCAACGCTTGGCGCTATATAAAATGACCATTTTTTAAATTGTCCGCTCAGCGCTAAACCCGCTGCAGCATTAGACGAGTTTAAGCCTAATGCCGTATTTAAAAGAAGTTGTACTTCTATATTGTTGACTCCCTCATTCTTGCTTTTATTAAAAACTTCACCCCCTAATTTTTCAGTTTTATCAGGTAAAACAAAACCCAAGAAAGGCTTATGATCAATCGTGTCATTTTCAATATTTTGATATTCCACAAAAAGCCGATGTGTGTTATCAAGTATTGGAATTTGGGTCATTCCAAAAAACGGAACTAACATAAAGGGCAACAACCATCTAGTCATCACTTATAGTTATCTTAATTTATTTTTTCTTTTTACAAGCATCCAAGGTATTTGTGATGACAAAACGGCAAACACAGAAAGTATTACAAATAGAAGGTTTTTATCTATACCTGAGAATGCCGCCATCGAAATCATGAAAATGCTAAAAAGGTAAATGATAATTACTGTTTTAGCATGGCTGTAACCTAAATCCATAAGGTTATGATGAAGGTGGTTTCGATCTGCAGAAAATGGCGATTGACCGTTTATCGTTCGGTAAATAAATATTCTTAGCGTATCAATTAAAGGATATGATAAAATAGCCATTGCAAATATTGGTTTCGAAATAGACAACATGTTTGCAGGTAAATCTGAAGTTTCATATTCGATGAGTTTGATTGACAAAACCGAGATAATCAAACCAATTGTCAATGAGCCTGAATCTCCCATAAAAACACGAGCTGGTTCAAAATTAAAAATCAAAAAGGCTATTAAGGCACCAGCCAACGAAATTGCTAAAACGGCATTGTCCTCTGCTCCTGCAAAATAAAACCACATTCCTAATGCAAGGCACGAAATTGAGCCAATTCCAGCAGCCAGGCCATCAACACCATCAACTAAATTAAAAGCATTTACGATTACGGTATAGGTAAAAACAGAAAGCAAAATACTTGCCCAGTCTGGTATTTCATTTACTCCAAAAATACCATACATATTGGTGATTTTTATTTCAGCAATAATCACCAAAATAAAAGCCACAGCTAAATGACCTAATAGCTTTTTAACAGGTGCGGTGCCAACCAAATCATCTTTAATACCAATAAAAAATAGAATCAGCATGGCGGCAACGATGTACTTAAAATCGTTTACTTCAATTACCGGATACCAAAGTAAATAGGCTATTAAAGTCCCTCCAAAAATAATCACTCCACCAATGGTAGGGATTAGTCTTTTGTGCAACTTTCGATCATCATCAGGATAATCAACCAATCCTTTTAAACGAGCTACTCGAATTAAAGCGGGTGTAGAAATAAATACAATTGCAAATGCTGTTGCAAAGCCTAGTAATATGTTAATCATATTCGATTATCGATAATTTCAAAAGTATCAAAAATCATAGTAGCGTTGACCTAATGATGAACTAAAATTGATAAATCCCCAATTACTTTTTGAGCTAAGAGGAAAATAACTGATATTTATTCTTTGCTGAAACCCTACCGAAATTTTTAATCCGGTTTTTGGATTTATCAAATAGCCAAAATTACCAGATAAATATGTTCGATTTAGGCCATACCAAGATTGTAGATTATATTGCCCTGAAATGAAAAAATAATGAAACATATAGTATCCTTGAACCACCAATTCTGTTTTTCTATTAATCGGCACAAATGCTAACTGTTGATTGTAATGGCTGTATTCAACTCCTGTCTGTTGCTGATATAATGAAGATCCTGCTACGTTGTACTCGACCAATACTTCCAAATTTTTAATCTTAAAAGGATTCATGATTCTGATCCCGTTTTGCAAACCAAAACCATTATTATCGAGTGCCCCGATTGCTGATTGATGATACAGTAATACACTTTTAAAAGGCGAATAATTCGCTAAAAACCCTATCAAATTATTGGTTTTCGCTTTGTTAAAACCATTGAATAAAGAGTTAAACCCCAAAACAGGATTTAGATAATTTGCATTGAACTTCAAAGTGCCTTCAACAGTTTGTCGCTGATAAATCACCCCTTCGAACAAACCAAAACTCAATTTGCTGTTAGGTATAAAATGAATAAAATGAAATGCGCCAAATTTTCTATAAAATTGAGGTTCTGATGAGGTGGTCGCTTCAATTCTTTTCAAATCAATTAAAGTTGAATAAATTGATTGGTAAAGCCACTTGCTGTTTTTACTTTTAAACGATAGCTTTAAATGTGGGTAATTAAATGAATTGTCAGACAGTAGCAAACTTCTATAACCATTGCCAATAAAATTTTTACCATTTCCAAACTGAACGTTAAATTGTTTGTTAACGTTCAATGAAATCATCGCTGATGCCATTGCAAAATCAAACCCTGTTGCTTTAAAGTTTTTAACTCTACCATAACCTGGTGCAACATCGTGTTGCTTTACAAAATCAGTTAAATAAATCGGGTAAAATACTTGGTTTTCATAAAACGAAGTATAAAAATGTAATTTATCGCCAATCTGCCCGGTAATCATTACTCCTCTTGTATTTTGTTTTAATTGTTCAGGGTTGCCTTGTTCGCGGCTTTGCTGAATGTAAACCAATGGATCAGAGGTCAGAAAAAGGTCCTTAGTTTTTAACTCCACCAGATTCTCTTCTTTCAGCTTCCTACCTAACCATGTTTTGCGTTGCTTGCCAAACGCTAAAGACTCAAGAGTATCTCGGTTTATTGTTGAATTAAATGTGGTGTATGGCTTCGCAATACCGTGAGTTATTTTCTGGTTTTGCTGATACCTAAAAGCATAATTCCATTGGTTATTCTCAATAAAAATATTCTGTGAAAATCCGTTTAACGCAAAACACAATAGAAAAACCGAACTAAGCCATTTCATGAGGTCAAAACTCGTTAAAAAACGGTTGGGCTTTTATTTCGTTGTAAACGGATGTAATACCTTCTACCAAAGCTATTTTTGGCTTCCATCCAGCCTGGTTAATTTTTGAACTGTCCATTAATTTTCGTGGCGTTCCGTTGGGTTTTGAAGAATCGAATTTTAAATCACCTTCATATCCAACAATTTTTTTAATCGTTAATGCCAATTCTTTAATCGATAAATCTGAGCCAAAACCAACATTAACAAACTGCCTATTGTTATAGTTTTTCATTAAAAATATACAGGCAGCAGCCAAATCATCAACATGTAAAAACTCTCTCAACGGACTACCAGTTCCCCAAATTTCTACAGCTGCTGCATTTTGAACTTTGGCAGCATGAAATTTACGAAGCAACGCCGGTAAAACATGTGACTTATTTAAATCGTAATTGTCGTTTGGACCATACAAATTGGTAGGCATTGCCGATATAAAATTAACGCCATATTGATCGCGGTAAGCTTCGCACATTTTGATTCCGCTTATTTTAGCTATAGCGTAAGGCTCGTTGGTGGGCTCGAGGTAATCGGTAAGTAAGCTTTCCTCTTTAAGAGGCTGTTCAGCCATTTTAGGGTAGATACACGATGAACCTAAAAACAACAATTTATCAACCTTGTTTTGATGAGCAGCATTAATAATATTCGCTTCAATCATCAAATTATCGTACAAAAACTCCGCACGATAAGTGTTGTTTGCTAATATTCCTCCAACTTTAGCTGCTGCCAAAAAAACATAATTCGGTTTTTCTGTAGCAAAAAAGTCATTTACCTGCTGTTGATTTCTTAGATCAACCTCAGCAGATGTTCTGCATACAATATTCGTATATCCTTCTGCCTTTAAAGCTCTAACAATTGCAGAACCAACCATTCCACAATGCCCAGCAACATAAATTTTATCCGCCTTGTTCATTATTCGTTGTAACGTATTACGTCATGTCCACCTTCCATCAAGTACTTGTCTTTCTCAAAAAGTTTGATGTCGGCTGCAACCATTTCCTTTACCAAAGCATGTATATCGTAAGTTGGTTCCCAACCTAATTTTGCTTTTGCTTTAGCAGGATTCCCAATCAATAATTCAACTTCGGTAGGTCTGTAATACGTTGGATCTACTTCAACCAATACTTTTCCGGTGGCTACATCAATTCCTTTTTCTGATTCGTTTTCACCCGCCCATTTTAAAGTAATGCCGGCTTCTTGAAAAGCCCATTCGGTAAATTGACGTACTGTATTCATGACTCCAGTTGCTAAAACAAAATCTTCAGGCTCCTCCTGCTGCAGCATTAACCACATACCATATACATAGTCTTTGGCGTGCCCCCAATCTCTTTGAGCATTTAAGTTTCCTAAAAAGAGTTTTTGTTGTAACCCAAGTTTAATTTTTGCTGCTGCTCTAGTTATTTTTCTGGTAACAAAAGTTTCGCCTCTCAGTGGACTCTCATGATTAAATAAGATCCCATTACAGGCAAACATGCCGTATGCTTCTCGGTAATTTCTCACAATCCAAAAACCATAAAGTTTAGCGACACCATAAGGACTTCTGGGGCAAAAAGGTGTTGTTTCTGTTTGTGGTATTTCTTGAACCTTACCGTACAACTCTGATGTTGAAGCTTGGTAAAATTTGGTTTTCTTCTCTAATTTTAAAATTCGAATCGCTTCAAGCATTCTCAGTGTTCCAAGAGCATCTGAGTTTGCCGTGTATTCTGGCGAATCAAAACTTACTTTAACATGGCTTTGTGCTGCTAAATTGTAAATCTCATCCGGCTGTGTTTCTTGAATAATTCTAATAAGATTTGTTGAATCGGTTAAATCGCCATAATGTAAAAACAATTTAACATCATCTTCATGCCTATCGTGGTACAAATGATCTATTCTACCTGTATTAAAAAGAGAACTTCTTCTTTTTATACCGTGAACTTCATAGCCTTTATCAAGCAATATTTCTGCTAGATACGCTCCATCTTGTCCCGTTATGCCTGTAATTAATGCGACTTTACTCATAGGTTATTCGAAAAACGACAAATATAGTATTGCGTAAGGATTAAAAGGCTACCGAATCGGTGGTTTTGTTCTTGAAAAATTAAAACGATTATTATTTTTAGATACCTCAATAAGACGTTAATTTGTCAAATGTTTCTTAGATTTCTTATTGTTGGTTTTCTGGTAACACTCTTTGCTAAGGGTTTTACTCAAGAAGAAAAGACCAAAGGAATGTATTTTTTTTGGGGGTGGAATAGAGCGAAATACACCAACTCAGACATTCATTTTACCGGCACAAATTACGATTTCACCCTGCATAATGCCGTTGCTACTGATCGCCAGACCAAATTTGCTTTGGATCCATATTTTCATCCCGCAAAGATTACCATACCACAAACCAATTTAAGAATTGGCTATCGATTAAATGAAACTTGGGATGTTTCTTTTGGTGACGATCATATGAAATATGTTGTTAAGAGAAACCAAACAATGCCAATTACAGGAACTATTGATGGCGTTAACCCAGCTTTTAACAATACTTACAACACCGGCGATTCAATTAAATTTACTCCAGAGTTCATGAAATACGAGCATACCGATGGCTTAAATTATGTAAATTTTGAATTGCGTTATCGTTACAATTTAATGCAATTGATAGCTCCTCATTTTGAAAAAATAAAGGTTAATTCCATTTCAGGGTTGGGTATTGGATTTATGTTGCCACGTACTAATGTAACTTTTTCGAACTACCCCAGGCACGATGAATTTCATTTGGCGGGGTTTGGTTTGGGCGCGGTACAATCAATAAGTTTAATGTTCTATGACCACCTGTTTATACAAACTGAAGTAAAAGCTGGATACATCAATATGCCAGATATTAGAACAACTCCTTACAAAGCAGACAGAGCAGCCCAACATTTTTCATTTTTACAATGGAATTTTGTTTTTGGATGGGAGTTTAAATTCTAACTCACCAAAAACCAGCTGTTCAATAAGTTCTCTTTGTTGTACTGCATTCTTTCTTTGGTTTCCCAGTTTATTACCGATTTACCAGCTGCCTCCGCTATGGCCTGACCAGCTGCAGTATCCCATTCCATTGTTGGAGCAAAACGAGGGTATAAATCTGCCTTACCATGCGCTATCAAACAAAGTTTTAATGAACTTCCCATCGATACAATTTCAACTTTCCCTTGTTTAGCTTCTTGCTCTGCAATAAAAGTTTCAGTTTCGGGCGACATGTGTGATCGACTGCCAACTATCGAAAATGTACGATCTATATTAATAGGTAGTTTTTCTCCTGAAGCAATTATGTTCTGAAACGATTCAACGGACGTTGGGTTTTGCACATAATAAGATCCTACTTCTAACGCTGCTGCATAAAGTTGTTTGTGAACTGGTACATATATTACTCCTGCTATTGGATAACCATTTTCGATTAAAGCAATATTCACTGTAAACTCGCCATTCCTTTTCACAAACTCTTTTGTTCCGTCTAACGGATCAACCATCCAGAAATGACTCCAATCTTTTCTTTCCTCAAATGGAATACTTTTCCCTTCTTCACTGAGAACAGGTAATTTTGTATCGATTAACTCGGCTACAATTGTATTGTGCGCCTTTTTATCCGCCATAGTTAATGGCGATTTATCATCTTTATGCTCAACTGAAAAATCAGAATTGTATACTTCTAATATATCTTCTCCTGCTTTTAGAGATGCTTTAACTGCAGCAACAAGCAGCTCTTCAATCTTTTCTTTTTTCATAACTAATATCCCGATCCTCCTGATGATATATTCTCAATTGGATGCCAAGTTGTTTTTACTTCTAATGTGTTTAAAATTTGATATGGCGAAGGTTCTATTTCTTCTGATCTAATAATTCTTTTAACATTATTTGCTGCTAATTTCTCCATTTGAGTTAAATCATCATCTGATAGACTTTGGGCAATTATGTTGTTAATATCCATATGGCCAGCTGCATGTTCATAGATTTCAGATGGAATTGATGAAATGATATTTACTACCCCTGATGGGACATCGCTTGTTGCAATGACTTCTGCAAAATTCAATGCACAAGGAGCTGAGTTTTGGTTTACGATAATAACTACTGAGTTTCCTCCGGTTATAGCTGGGATAAATGAGGCAATCATGTCATACAATATTTTCTCTCCTTCAGAAAAAATTGTAACTACCCCTGAAGGTTCATATGCAGAAAAGTTGAAATAACTCCCTGAAACTGGATTTACCGAACTAAAAACTTGTTGATATTTATCAGCCCAACCTGCATAATAAACTAGCAAATCAATTGAATCGCTTACTTGATTTTGCGAATCCTGATTCGACATTCCTGTTTTTAAAAGGCACTCCATAAAAGTTTGCTTCCTATCTTCTAACATTTCAGCCATTCTATACAGAATTTGACCTCGGTTAAAACTCGTTTTTTGTGACCACCCGAAAAATGCTTTCCTTGCAGCTTCAACAGCATTTCTTAAATCTTTTCTAGAACCGTGGCAAACATTAGCTAAAAATGCTCCGTCCGAATCTTCTATTTTTAAATATCTTCCTGACTCAGTTCTAGGAAAAGCGCCATTAATGTATAGTTTGTATGTTTTTTGAACTTCTAATCTTTCCATAACCTTATTTTAAATAAGCTGATAAACCATGCATTCCTCCTTCGCGTCCAAAACCTGATTCCTTATACCCTCCAAAAGGAGATGCGGGATCAAATTTATTGAAAGTGTTTGCCCAAATTACTCCTGCTCGAAGTTTATTCGTCATGTTAAATATTTTAGATCCTTTGTCTGTCCATACTCCGGCAGACAATCCATACATGGTATTGTTAGCTTTCTGAATTACTTCATCGATAGTTCTGAACGTTTGAATTGCAAGCACAGGTCCGAAAATTTCTTCTTTTGAGATTACGCTGCTTTGTGCGACATTGGTAAACAAGGAAGGTTTACAGAAATACCCTTTTTCAGGAAGCTCAGCATTATTTTGATACATTGACAACCCTTCATCTAAACCAATTTGCAGGTATTTTTGAATGGTTTCTAATTGGCTTTTCGAATTGATCGCTCCAACATCGGTATTTTTGTCCATCGGGTCACCAACAATTAGGCTTTCCATTCGCCATTTGAGTTTAGCCAAAACTTCTTCATAAACAGGTTCTTCAACAAATAAGCGTGAACCAGCACAGCAAACATGACCTTGATTAAAATAGATTCCGTTTACAATCCCTTCAACCGCTTGGTCAATTGTTGCATCTGCAAAAACAATGTTTGCCGCTTTTCCGCCTAACTCAAGCGTTAATTTTTTATTGCTGCCCGCAATACTTCTTTGGATTAGTTTGCCAACTTCTGTTGATCCAGTAAATGCAATTTTATTTATTTCTGGGTGATTAACAATAGCTGCACCTGTTTTACCAGCTCCTGTAACAATATTAACTACGCCGTCAGGCAAACCTGCATCAGCAATTAGTTCCGCTAATTTTAATGCTGTTATTGAAGTAGTTTCAGCTGGTTTTAACACGACCGTGTTTCCGCAAGCCAAGGCTGGTGCAAGTTTCCATGCGGCCATTAATAGTGGGAAGTTCCAAGGAATTATTTGGCCAGCAACACCAATTGGTTGAGTTTTTTTATTCGGAAAAGCAAATTCCAATTTATCAGCCCAACCAGCATAATAAAAGAAATGAGCTGCAGCCAGAGGAATATCAATATCGCGAGATTCTCGAATTGGCTTACCTCCATCCAAAGACTCTGCAACTGCAAATTCTCTGGCTCGCTCTTGTAACAACCTTGCTATTCTAAATAAATACTTTCCTCTCTCTTGAGGTTTTAATTTTTGCCATTTAGGAAGCGCTTTGTTTGCCGCTCTAACTGCCTTGTTCACGTCGTTGTCAGAAGCTTCGGCTATATTACTCAGCTTTTGCTCATTTGCTGGATTAATTGACGAAAAGTATTTCTCCCCTTCAGGCTTAACCCATTTTCCATCTATAAACAGATCGTATTGCTCTTTAATATTAACAAACGAAGTTGTTTCTGGCGCAGGATCATAATCCCAAAACCCTTCAAATTGAAGCTTGTTTTTATATTCTGTTTTTTGCTTACTCATGTTAGTCTATTGAAAAATAATCTGCGCTTTGATAATACCCTGTTCTTTGCTTTTCAAGTTGCCTTAAAACATCGTTTGCAAGGCTACTTGCCCCGAATCTAAACCAATTGTTATCGAGCCACTTTATGCCTAATGTTTCTTTTACCATTACCAAATATTGTAACGCGGTTTTAGCATTTGAAATACCCCCGGCAGGTTTCATTCCTATCATTATACCGGTTTTTAGATAGTGGTCTTTAATAGCATCAAGCATGGTTAGCGTAACTTGCGGAGTTGCTGCTGGGCTTATTTTACCAGTAGATGTTTTTATGAAATCTGCACCGGCAGCAATTGCCAAATCACTTGCTAAGCGAACATTATCTAAAGTTACCAGTTCACCTGTTTCAAAAATCACTTTAAGTCTAGCTTTTTTGCCACAAGCAGCTTTAATTTCAGCAATTTCATCAAAAACAAAGTTGTAATTACCTTCCAAAAACTTACCTCTTGAAATAACCATGTCAACCTCATCAGCTCCAGCATCAAGGGCAATTTTAGTGTCCAATAATTTTATCTGTAACAATGACTGACCCGAAGGAAAAGCTGTTGCAACAGAGGCTACTTTGATGTTGGATCCGCTTAATGCAGTTTTTGCGGTATTTACCATCGTTGGGTATACACAAATAGCCGCCGTATTAGGCAAGTCAGAATAGCTATCATGCAAATGCATTGCTTTATAACAAAGCTGCTTCACTTTCTGATCTGTATCCTTACCCTCTAGTGTGGTTAGATCGATCATGCTCAATACTAGCTTTAATCCAATTTCTTTCGATTCCTTTTTAATACTCCTCGTCTGAAACCGTGCAACTCTCTCTAAAACAGAAGTTTGATCAACTTTTACTTTATCTGGTTTGTGCAATTTTTTAATGGTTTTAATAAGTTTCAAAGATAAATATTTAAGGCTGTGCTCAATTGATGATATTACCTTATCTAAGTATTGGGTTTTTTTACCTTTGCAGCCAATTTATGAAAGACGAAGGACGTAATATTTTTTCTGTTTTTGATGAGCTTCTTCAAAAAGAAGACAAAGAACTATTCCTTAAACAAAGAGGGGTTACAATTTGGATGACCGGACTGTCTGGCTCTGGTAAAACAACCATTGCTAAAGGATTGGAAAAGAAGCTTCACCAAAATGGATTTTTATCTCAAATTTTGGATGGAGATAATATACGTACAGGAATAAATAATAACTTAGGATTTACTGAGACGGACAGAATAGAGAACATTAGAAGAATATCAGAAGTTTCAAAGCTTTTTAACCATTGCGGTGTTATTACAATAAACTGCTTTATTAGTCCGACAATTGCGATTCGCCAAATGGCTAGAAACATTATTGGTTCAGAGAATTATGTTGAAGCGTTTGTTAATACACCTTTATCTATCTGCGAGCAGCGCGACGTTAAAGGCTTATATAAAAAAGCTCGAAGCGGAGAGATAAAAGATTTTACTGGAGTTTCGGCTCCTTTTGAATCGCCATTATTACCGGAAATTGAAATTAAAACAGAAAATAAATCTGTTGAAGAAAGTGTTGACAAACTCTTTCAATTTATTAAAACTAAAGTATCATTAAATCAATGAAATCCTATAATTTAACTCACTTACGTGAACTTGAGTCCGAATCGATGTATGTAATCCGGGAGGTTGCTGCTCAGTTTGAAAATCCAGTTCTTTTATTTTCAGGAGGAAAAGACTCCATACTTTGTCTACACCTCGCAAGAAAGGCGTTTTATCCCGCAGCTGTTCCATTTCCGATCATGCACATTGATACTGGTCACAACTTTACTGAAACTACTGAATTTAGAGACAGCCTTGCTAAAAAGCTTGATTTAAACTTAATTGTTGCCTCTGTTCAAGATTCAATTAATGAAGGTAAAGTTCAAGAAGAAACTGGTGTAAACGCATCTAGAATTAGGTTACAAACCACGACACTTCTAGATGCAATTGAAGGAGGCGGATTTGATTGTGCTATTGGTGGAGCAAGACGAGACGAAGAAAAAGCTAGAGCTAAAGAACGTTTCTTTTCACATAGAGATGAATTTGGACAATGGGAGCCAAAAAATCAAAGACCAGAGCTTTGGAACATCTTTAACGGAAAGAAAAACATGGGCGAGCATTTCAGAGCTTTCCCTATAAGTAACTGGACCGAAATGGATGTTTGGCAATATATTTTACATGAAAACATTCCGATTCCTAATTTATACTTTGCTCACGAAAGGGAAATGGTAGACCGCAACGGTGTACTACTTTACAACAGTGATGTATTGCCAAATAAAGATGGTGAAGTTGCAGAAAAAATGCAAGTTAGATTTAGAACTATTGGCGATATTACATCTACAGGAGCAGTAAAATCAAGTGCGGATACTTTAGAAAAAATTATATCGGAAGTTGCATCGACTAGAGTTACTGAACGAGGAGGAAGAGCGGATGACAAAAGATCTGAATCATCAATGGAAGACAGAAAAAAAGAAGGATATTTCTAAGCTATTATCATGGAAAAAAATTACGACCACGAAGGATATTTAAACATGGAACTGTTACGCTTTACAACTGCAGGAAGTGTTGATGATGGAAAAAGTACATTAATTGGAAGATTGTTGTACGATAGCAAATCTATTTTCCAGGATCAGCTGGAAAATATTACTAAAATAAGCGAGAGACGAGGTGAAGAGGGTATAAATCTTGCTTTGTTAACCGATGGACTAAAGGCCGAAAGAGAACAAGGAATAACGATTGATGTTGCTTACAGATATTTTGCGACACCAAAAAGAAAATTCATAATTGCCGATACTCCAGGTCATATTGAATATACCAGAAATATGGTTACTGGTGCATCTAGTGCTAACCTAGCTCTTATTTTGGTAGATGCTAGACATGGAATGGTTGAACAAACCTGTCGTCATTCTTTCATTGCTTCGTTGTTACAAATACCGCACATTATTTTTTGTATCAATAAAATGGATCTCGTTGATTACGATGAGAAAGTTTATCAGAAAATTAAAGATGATTTAGATGCGTTTACATCTAAATTAAACACACAAGACATAAGGTATTTACCAATTAGTGCTTTAAACGGTGATAATGTGGTTGATAGATCTAAAAACATGGATTGGTATCAAGGACCAACTTTGATGTACCTTTTAGAAACCATCCATATCGCAAGTGATGAAAACCACCTTGATTGTCGATTCCCTATACAATATGTAATTCGTCCTCAAAAAGATGAATTCCATGATTACAGAGGTTACGCCGGTAGAGTTGCTGGTGGAGTTTTCAAACCAGGCGATGATGTGAAAGTGCTTCCTTCAGGCTTTAGCTCAAAGGTTAAATCAATCGATACACTAACAGGGCCAATCGAAGAAGCTTTTCCACCTATGAGTGTAACCATGACTCTGGAAGATGATATTGATATTAGTCGCGGCGATATGATTGTTCGTGAGAATAATGTTCCTGAAGTAAGCCAAGATATAGATGTTATGATTTGTTGGTTGAACAAAACATCACTTAAGTCAAATGGTAAATATGCTGTAAAACACACTTCGCGCGATGCTCGTTGTATTATTAAAGAAGTAGTTTACAGAATAAACATTAACACGTTGCACCGGGACCAAGAAGACAAAGAGATAAAAATGAATGATATCGGTAGAATAAAAATTCGTACCACTCAACCATTGTTCTTTGACAAATACAACCGAAATAGAATTACAGGTAGTATTATTTTTATTGATGAAGCTACAAATGCAACTGTAGGTGCAGGAATGATAATTTAACGTGTCATAGAATACGACACCAGTAAGTTAACTCGTACTTTTACTTTTCTTAAACCTTGTTGAGCTGGTGTCCATTTCGGCATTAGTTTTATAACCCGGATGGCTTCTTGTTCTAATCCAAAACTACGGTTAAAACCAGTGGTCCTAAATTTAGCTTTAACTTAGGTTTAATTTCAACAGCTTTAGTTATGGGAATCGCTTCTTCAAAGTCTATTTCTAAAAAGTTATCATCATCCAATTGGAGCTCCTTTTTTTCAGTTTGCCATTCAAAAGCCAACAAGCTAATTGAGATTGAGGTGGCCATTCCAATATTAAAAAGGAATGATTTATCTTTTTATGCGAAAGTTTTTTTGGCTCAGCTTATAAAATCAGAGTTTAAGATTCCGAAAGGTCAGAGCAAAAAAAATGCCGCAATTAATTGCAGCATTTAAATTTTCTAGCATGGTTTCTATTAGTTCAATACAAATCTTATTGGTAAATTGTATTGTACACGTACTGATTTGCCTCTTTGTTTACCAGGAGTCCATCTTGGCATGCTCTTCACCACCCGAATAGCTTCCTCGTCACATCCGCCTCCTACTCCTCTCAGAATTCTTACACCATCGATTTTACCATCTTCTTTTACAACAAAAGTTACATAAACTACGCCGGTTATACCGGCATCCCTAGCCATCGCTGGGTATTTCATGTTTTCACCTAAATATTGAAACAATTTCGCTTCGCCACCTGGAAAGCTAGGCATTTGCTCAACGATTGTAAATATTTCAGGCTCTTCATAAACTTCCTCTGCAATCTCAACAATTTCAATCTCAGTATCTTCATCTATCTCAGTTTCCATTATTTCCAACTCCTCTTCAAGTTCCACATCATCTTCCACAATTTCGATTATAGTAGTTTGTGGTGGTGGTGGTGGTGGTGGTGGTGGCTCTTGCTGAGTAATTGGTATTAACTCTTCCTCTTCAAGTTCAACTTGCAATTGACCTAACGATGAAACGCTTCTGTCAAAGGTTTTCCATTCGAATGCTATCAAAATGACAGCTAGTGCTGTAACCAAACCAACTTGAAAAAGAAGATGTTTCTTCTTTTCAACGTTTACTTCTGGGTTTTTCTTTAAATCCATAATCTCTAGAATTGGTGCTAAAATAATTGATTTAATTGAAAAAATTAAAAATGATTTAAAGAATCAGGTTAAATTAATTTTAATTCTACTCAGCAGCAACTTAACAAATATTATTCCTAAAAAATTCGCTCCTAAATCAAGCAACTCAAATTGCCGGTTTATTGTGCAATAATGTTGAAGTAATTCGATTGTAAATCCCCACGAAAAAGCAATTAACAAAATTAACTTTGACTCTTCAATGAATTTTTCTTTCCGATAGAGAATCATTAGAAAAGTTAATATCCCATAAAGAATAAAATGAACTAATTTATCCACATGAGGGAATAATTTTACTCCATCAACTTTAGGTGTAGTCAAAACACTAGCACTCAAAATAAAAAAAGCCCACAACAGTGTGGGCCAAATAGTTCTTAAAAACTTACTCTTAAGCAATTAAGTCTTCATATTCTTGAGCTGAGAGCAAACTAGATGAATCAACTTCGTTTGACATTTCAACCTTTATCAACCATTTACCGTAAGGATCTTGATTTATTGATTCTGGAGAACCCTCAATGCTTTCATTTACCTCGATTACCTTTCCTGAAACAGGCATAAATAAATCGGATACAGTTTTTACTGCTTCGATAGTTCCAAAAACCTCTTCGTTATCCAAAGTCTCGTCTAATGTTTCAATTTCTACATATACTACATCACCTAATTCGCCTTGGGCATAATCAGTAATACCAATAGTTGCAATTGTTCCTTCTATTTTAACCCACTCGTGATCTTTGGTGTATTTTAATTCTACGGGTATATTCATAATTTAAATTTGGGTAAAAATAAAAAAAGCCGCAAGAAATCTTGCGGCTTTTAAAAATTGATAGATAATTATCTTATTTCAAGACTACTCTTTCTGTAAATATTTTACTTTCAGCATTAACAGAAACAATATACATTCCAGTTCTCGGCAAATTGATTTGAGTCATATTGTTGCTTAAGTTTTGAGAAGTAACTAGCTTACCACCCAAGTCATAAACAATAACAATGCCTTTAAGGTTATTAAAATTGATTGGATTAATGCAACCATTGTTATTATTATAGCTTATTGCCTAAACTATCAGCTTTGAATGGAAGAGCTCGTTGCAGTATCCAATAATCCTTCTCTACGCATTGGTCGTACATGGTCTCGAATTTTTTATAGTTTTTCACGAATCGAACGTAAGCCTGGTCCTTATATAGCTCAGGGTGTTTATCTAGCAAATAGCTTAAGATACCCTTGAGTAGTACTTTTTTAATGTATTTATAATCTTGCTCTGTAATTCTATTTTCAATATCATTAAACGTTTTTACAGCACTCTTGAAATCCTTTTTCTGAACATATGCATCAACCAAATTGTACTTAGCTCTTATATAACCAGGTGAAATTGCTGAAGCGGCTTTAAAGTGCTTTATTGCTTCATCATACTGCTTGTTGTTGCGGTACATTGTTCCTAAATTATTGTGCGTTAGCATATGATTTGGATGAGCTTCCAGCGCCAACTTGAAATACTTAATAGCCTCCACAAAATTATTAGAAGATGCATATCCCATTGCCTTAAAAAAGTCTATTGGAACTACAGTAGGATCTAAATTGTAAAAGCCAGGATTTGGTCTTTTAACAAATGTTAAGAGCTTTTTAGAGTCTCTAGACATGTAAACATATTGCTGCTCTCTCGAATACTTTTCTCCTTCTATTCTGCCAAAAATAACCTGCATAAAAAGCACTATCAAAAGCCCCACACCACCTAAGCCAAGTTTGTTGATGTTTACAGAATCTCTTTTCTCTACCATTATAATAGATGAAAAAGCAAACATCAAAGCTAAGTGAGTAATCCGTTCTGAAGGAAAATCTAAAAGTCCTGACAAGGCATAACCCAACCAGCCGATAAAAACGAAATTATTTACTTCATTGTCGTTCTTTTTTAAGCGCTTTAGACCTATCCAACCAACTGATATAAACCAAATCAGAAATAAGGCAAAACCGACCAACCCATTCTCGGTTACAATCCAAAAATAGTCGTTGTGTGGCCTTACATAACTAACCGACCCTTGCTGAGCTGCATCTTGTAACGTTTCCAAGCCATATTTTGGAAAATACAGTTTCCAGTTACCTGAACCAACCCCTAAAACCGGGTATTCTTTAACCATTTCAACGCTGTTACTCCATAGCTTGGTTCTTAGTTTTAGAGTATTACTGGAATATAAATTCCGAAAATGAGATTCATCCAATTTGTAATATGCAAACAAAGCAATCCCTGATATAAATGCAAATAGAACTGGAACAATCCATTTTAGCTTTGTTTGGTGTTGATTAACGAACAACAAATAATACCCTAAAACAGCTTCAATTATGTAAACTAAATAAGCAGTTCTTGACTCAGTAAACCCAATTACTACAGTAGAAAGTATAATTAAAGTTACTCCAAACCAGTTGTTTTTGATTTTGTATAGCCACATCCCTAATGGGAAAACCATACACATAAATGACGCAGCTAAATTTTTGTTCGCTAAACTTCCTTTTACTCCTGATGATGAAGTTGAGGTAATATCAATTCCTGCTAGTTGAAGCAAACTAAGTGTCGCAAAAATTAGCCCCGACACAGCTATAGCTTTTACAAGTACTTCTTTAGCAAGGAGATTGCTCTTTAAAAGAGCTAATATCGTAATAAACCAAAGCGCCAAAACAGTCCATTTACTCCCTGTGAACAGCGCTTCGTATTGGTTTTGGGCATAGAAATAACCTGCTAAACTTACTACTACAAATCCTATTAATCCAACTGTAAAATAAACAGGTATTTTAGGGAATAATAACTTTTCTTTTGAAAAAAATAATGTACCCAACAAAGCCAAAAGGGTACATGAAATAAACATGAATCGAGGCAGTAAAACAGGATCAAGTGTACTGCTTGACTTAATGAAAGGCAACACTATAAAGAAAATCCAAATAACTACGTGGGCTGCTTTTTTCAAATCAGTCTATTCAATTTTTGTAAAAGTAGTTTTTTACCTTTTCTAAGGTTGTTGATAATGTCAAAGAATGAATGATTATGATAAAGAAAAGCGTAAACTAATACCTGCATTGGTGTTGGAGTTAGGGAATGACCTTGTCAGCACTGGTCTGTTCGCGACTCTATCAAAGAATAATCTTACCGTTACTTGTTTGCTCATTTGATAATCAGCGCTGAGTTTAATGGTAAAAACCCATTGTCCAGCCGTTTCTTGATTCTGCTCTTCAATTATTTTCCTAATGATTGTTTTATTGTCTCTGATCGAAAAATCGGCTCTACATTTTAAATCACTTTTAAGTTTTTTACCCGGCGTAATTTCAAATGGAAGAATCAAATCTTTAAACTTATAACCTAATCCAATAACATACTCTTTACTTCTATCTTCGGTAATTTGGGCATTACTCATATTTAAGGCAACCATTCTACTTTTACCAAATTCAACCTTTGTAATCAATGAATTTTTCCATGTCATATCAAAATTAATTAGCGGGCTAAATTGCTCTGAAAAACTAACCGTGTTAAATTGAAATTCAGGTATGAAGTTTTGGTTTAAATCAAATACTAAAGGCCAGCCATCGCTGTCTTCTTGATAAATTAAGTTTGAATTGTAACCTCCCATTTGAAATGTTGCTCGGTACGAATGGCTCAAATTAACACTTTGAAAGTATTGCTTTAAGGCCGGAATCTTTGACAAACCATTGTACGTTATTCTCCAATTAAATTTCGGGATTTGAATAAATGGCGACAAGCTTGCAAGCCCAACTGGAGCTCCAGAATAAGCAGCCATAAAAGCAGGAACCAGAACATCTTGCTGTGTTTCCCCATATCCTTCTTGGTATCCATCATCGTTTTGATGGTCGCCATTTGAGTTATTGTTTCCCTTTGCTAGCCTTTGTGATATGATAGCACGGTTTTCGATGAACTTATCATAGGTTGACGATTTATTTACATTACTTGGAACAAATGCCGTTCGCCAAGTTGAATATGAAGTAGTAAAGTTCCCAGTTGTTATTGGACTTTCTGAAGTATAGACGCCAAGCGAATCATTCCATCTAAAAAACTCTTGATTGTTTACTCCTCTATTCTTGGTTGCCGTTAAATTAACGCGCAAATCTTTAATTGGCTCCAAACTAGCCGTAATGTTTAAATTTTCAGAATAGGTGTTGGAAACGAACGAGTTTAGATTTTCCTCCTGCACAAGCCATCCATTACTTGCTGCAAACTCTTGAAACGACACCTCATCACCTCCAAAACTTGATTGCTGTCCTGTGATAAAGCCAACTCCTGGTGCATCAAAACTTGGCGACATACCTAACCCAAATATTGTTTCATTATATCCTGGCAACAATGTTCCTCGATCCTCAGAATAGGATACTGAAACATTTTTAAGAGCCAACATAAACAATGCTCCATGCTCTAAAATATTGAGTTTATCTTTTTTAGATTTAACCCCATCTTTTTCGTTCTTTGTTTGCCGCGCCGCTTTCTGATTTCGACCTCTCGACCTCTGGACCATTCTTTGCTTCTTTATGACACTTTTAAAATACGGCACTTTGTTATAAAGACTTGTCATATTAAACCTACCGTTAATACTAACCTTTGATGAGTTTTGGATAGTATTACCCATTGTGTCGGCTGCAAATGGCGCACGCTGCCATTTGTAGGTTGAGGCATACCTGATATCAGAGTTTATCCAATCTAAAATTGGCACTTTGTTTATTGGTATGTTGTACGACAAGTTTACTGAATGATTATAGGTTAGCGGTGTACCTAAGTTTTTTATGCTGGTGGTAACGGAATCTTTCCACACTTCATATCCATCAGGATCAACCTCACTATTCACTATGCCCTGAGGTTCGTCAATTAACGACTGGTTGTTGGCATTAAAATCAAACTTTAATGATCTTGACAAATCCCATTTGACATTGTACATTCTTGACCATGTAAAGTTTTTGCTGTAATACGCTGGAATATCTGCTCTAATACCAGGAGTGTTGTTTCTAATTTGCCGTTCATTGTATATTCTATTAAAGTCAGTTCTTACACTGAATTGTTGAGGTACTAAATAAAAGTTGAAATCACGAAACAATCTATAATACTCAGAGTTTCGTAAGTAGGCTATCTTAGAAAAAGGTTTGTAATTTTTTGATTCAGGTGAGAAGTTGTAACCTAAACCAGCACGATACGTTTTCTTCAAATCACGCTCAATATTAAACGATGTTTTTAATTCTTCTGAATAAGAATAAGACAAAGAAAAATTGGATAAATCAATTGGTGTTGGCTTTATATTTCCTGTTCTCCCTTTTCTGACATTTGTAAAATTTATACTGCGTCTGGTCGTAACTGTTTGTAATGATCCTCTTAAAGCATCTTTATCTGCCTGTGTTTCTTCTGCAGCAAGGGCATCATCAAACGCTACATCCTGTTCAATTTGTGAAAACATTGGAGTAATTGAGTTTCTGCTATAACCAACATACATTGGTAGACTTATTTTTGCCTTTTCAGGAAAAAATTTGCCAAGTGAAACATTTGCTGATGCATCAACTCCTTGAATGGTTTCTCTTTGTCGTTCGCTTACCTTTTTATCGATAGAACCAAAACCAGGAGTACTAATGTTACCTGCTAAATTTACGGTTGCTAAATCAGCAAGTTTCGATGTAACTCTTCCGATTGCAGCCCAACCGGTGTTGTCGTCAAAATCGGTAAGACGCATTTCGTTTACCCAAACCTCTGCGCATTTTGATAATCCATCATCTTCAAGGTTATCAAGTTTTTTGTAGGGATTCCTAACGCCTAACATTACCTGTTTTACATCATTCAAATTTGGGTTACCTACAACATAGATTCTCCCTACTTCAATACCATCTGCATTCTTATAGGGGAAAGAGGTTCTTTGTCTCAACTTATATGAGTTGCTTGCATCTCCCATTAAAGCATTTCGGACTAGTTTTTTTCGGGTTAATGAGTCCAATGGAAGGTTCAGTTGATTTTCTTCTGGCCACACCAAATCACCTTCTAACTCATTGTATTGTCTAGGAGGTGTGATTTTTAATGGAATTTCATACTCGTAGTAATTTTCATTAAAATCCGAACCTAAACGAATGAAAAAAGTTAAATCCTTATCTAAAACCGGTTGATCTAAATCAGCCGATTCAGCATGAACAAACAATTGCAAATTACCATAATTGATCATGTCCATTTTCATGCTGCGGTAAGTAGCAATGGCATTACCATCTCCTAAATCACACACATTTAAAGCTAAGGATTGCTCATTTAAACGTTGCAAACCTGTACCAGCGAAGTTCACCTCTCTATTAATATTAGGAGGAAGAATATAGTTTACCGGTTCCTTTTGCGAATTTTCTTCAATATTAACAGCCCCAATAGTAAACTCTGTTGACTCATCATTTGCAAAACTCTCTGGCTTACCGTCTAATTCTTCAGCATATCGCCTCCATTCACCTCTGATTAGCTCAAGTCTGGCAAACCTTAATGTGATTGGTTGTTCAAAACCAGTCATAAATATTCTCATGAATCGAATTGACCGCAAATCAGCAATATTTCCGATTTTTTGACGATCTCTTGTCCTTAAAGGAATTTTCACCTGATACCATCTTATAACTCTGGCCTCCCCATTTTTAGTCGATACAGGCACTTCCAGCATATCTGTAATAAAATTACGTCCAATGTTACTTGGACTTAAGTCTTGTGGAGTTAAACTTACCTTATATTGAAAATAGGATTCAATATCGTCCAATGTGTTGTCTCGGTTTATATCCTCGGCATTCGGTAAAGTTGAGGCTGAAGTAGGATAACCATCTGCATTAATATTTTGTGATTGTTCGTTGGTTGCTGAATTCCCCTCCTGTCCGTTAAACTTCTTGTACCTATTCAAAACATTAACCTCATCCCGATCATAATCATCATCCCTATGGAAATTGTAATCATCACCCGAAGGGTCTGCCTCAAAATTTAAATATGCTTCGTTCGTTAATTTTGATTTAAGGCTCGAAAGGTAATCACCAAAAAACAGTTTTTCTTCTTGATTTCTCAATCCGTCTAATCCAACATCCTGAAAAGGTCTAGTTGAAACGTCACTATCAAAGGCATTAATAAGCTGTTGACCATCAGATACTCTACCCCATTGTGTGAAGTTTCCTTGTGAAGTATCACTTACAATGTTTTGGTCAGTAGGTAAGCCGTTTTCAAAAGCTTTTAATCCATCGTTGAGTAAATCTTCTGAAATATTACCAAGATTAAAATAGAGGTTTCCTCCAGTATGGATCTGCTGAACCGCATCTGGATAATCTCCGACATCTACGCCGTTGTCGGGATGAAAAGGGTCCATGACCCAAAACTGAATAAACTCGATGTTTGCCGCTTCAAAATCGCTTTGATCAATTCGTCTTGTTACACCACCCCAGCTCTTTTTTGGATCTATCATGGTTCCGTCTACATCAATACTTGATGCGTCGTAGTTATAAGGGCCCCTTTCTTCAGGATAAAATGACAAATCGAATACGGGTATGTTGTTTGGCTGCCCTGGAGGTAAATCTTTTTCTGGGAACACTTCAGATTCAAGAACTTCACGCATGTAGTGGTTCGATTGTGCATCTACATCATCTTTAATATGACTTGGCGTTAAACTATTGTTTCTAAAATAAAGTGGATCAATTACATACCATGCAATTTTTGCACGCTGAAAACCATAATCTATCTTACCTAAATTGGTTCCTGCTTCAATTAAATTTGGCTGTAGTTGTGGCGTGCTTGCCAAGTTCCAGGTCACAAACGTTCTTATGTCAATAGATGACTGAGAGCCTTCAAAATCATCAAGGTAACTGTTGCCTTCTTTTCCTATTGCCTTTGAATGACCTGGTATTAGCTGTGCAAACTCGCCACTAAAAGTAAACGTTGATTTCTGTTTTGTATCAATTAAAGGAATTTTGTCAATTAAACTTGTTACAAATTGAGATTCGGTTTTATAATTAAAATCCGCTCCCCAAATAGTATTTGCAATTGGCTCACTACCGACATTTACTTTCTGCGTTAGTGGTCTTTCTGATAATCTCATTACCGTACCTCCTAGAGCTAAATCATCGTTTACTTTATAGTCAAACCGTGTTGCCAACAATCGTTTTTCTTGTATGGCAAATAGCTCATTGCTCTCTAATGATACCGTAATGGGCGTTCCTGACTCAAGCAAGGCCTGATTTAAAATGGTTACTCTTCCGCTTAAATAGTCAACTCTAAAATCATTGTTCTCTACCAGCTTTTGCCCTCCGGCAGAAACGACCACAGAACCTTTAGGAATTTGAGAAGCGTTTAAATATATCTCAGAAGAGTTGTTGGATTCGTATTGCCCCTTAATGGTAAATCTATTCTTTCCTGGATAAAGCACTTTGGCATCTGCTTGTGTTCTTGTGTAGAGCGAATCGAAAACATATTTATTTGCGATTTCAGTGCCTATAAATAAATTTCGCAAACTTGACCCAAAAGGTTCAAGAATTGGAAAAATCAACCTTCCATTACGTGGAATTATATTAATGTTTGGAATAAAATCAAAATATCCATCAGCAAAGGGTTTCTGATTCATATCAAGTTTATCAAGCCCTAAAACAGTCATTAATGGCTTATTATCTAAAGCTCCTTCTGGAATGAAATTTATATCAACACCTGAGTTTTGATCCAAGTACCAAACTTCTAGTTCAAAACCAGTTTGAGAAACTTGGTAAGCGCCAAGGTTGTAAATATTTTTCATCATTAAATCCCAAAGTGGCACTCTAGTATTCAGTTGATTGCTTTTCAGCATTTTTACAATTAATGGATCTGACCCACCTAATCCATCGGTTGAAAACTCACCGACTTGAAAAACCTGCCCTCTAAAAGTGTATTGATAGGCAACTGCTAAAACCTGATTGGGCTGCAATTCTTGATTCAGAGAAACATAACCAAGTTGCGGATGAAATTTAAACTCGTTCTCGTTAAGCCGGCGAGCTAACTCTATTTTAGTAAAGTCTAATCGTGGGTCTAATCCTTCTTGACCTGATAATATATTCGTTACATCTACAAAATTTCTAATACCTACAATATTCGAAATTTTGTTGTATAAATTATTTGCTTCATAACTACCGTCTTGTGTTCTACCTGCAAATTGCTGTTGATCGGTATCTTGAATGTAGTTGTTGTTATAAATTCTTTTTCGCCCATCTGACCTATCATTAAAATTACCTTCACCTAAATCCTGAAACGCAACAACGTTTCTAACATTTTCTGTAGCATTTCTTGTGTTGGTTACCCAAACTTCAATTTTAGAGATATTTACTCCTGAATTAATCATAGGAGGAGTTGCCACTGCTTCCTCATATAAATCTCTAAAAAAATGTCCTAAAAAAAAGTGCCGGTTGTCCTCATAGTTGTCCGTTTTAACTTCAAACTCTTTTACTTGCGCCCCTCCTTTTACCTGAATTTCTGATTTTTTTCCTTGTTGCTGTGATATTACAGTGGTTACATCAAGTTTACCAAATTTCATTTTGGTTTTAATTCCAAACAATGTTTGACTGCCTGTTATCAAGGAGCTCTGCAAAGGCATAGCCACATTTCCAAGTTCTATGTCTTGCAATATTTCATCTTCATAACCGGTATAATCTAACTTTATATTATTCTCAAAGCTAAAAGTAGCTTGGGTATTATAATTGGTGGTTATTTTTAATTTATCACCAATATTTCCAATCAAGTTAACTTGGATGTTTTGCTTAAAATCAAAGGTGGTAACGCTCCTTTGTTTAATAGGAATTGCAGGGTTTTCCGTTTTAGACGTTCTAATACCAAATCGTAATTCTGCTGAACCCGAAGGGCGAATGTCAACGGTATTTCCTCCAAATATTCTATCAAATGTTTTATTCTCGATTTGTAGTTGAGGTCTAAACCCTTCGGCAGACTCTTCACCTTTCTCTTCTGCTTTCTTTTCTTCCCAATAATCTATTACAGTTTTCTCTTTGGTATATTTTAAGTATTCATTAAAGTCCATCGAGGAAGGAGGCCGATAATCAAAATTTCCTATCTTTTTATTAAACTGGTACTCGCCTGTTTCAGGGTTATATTCTGATTCATTTTTTATGTTTGGTGGATCATTAAGAAACATTTTATTTGAGCTACCTGAGCCAAATGGGTTTCTACTATCGCTTGAAGGAAAAGGCAGAACCACCTCTCCTGAATCGCTTACTGATCCTGAAGTTTGAGCAATAGTTTGTTGCCCAGACAAAATCAGAATGAATACAAAAACAACTTGTAAATATGTAAAGGCTACTTGCTTCAAATCAAAAATTCAACTCTCTATTAAAGTTGTTTTAAAGCAGTTTTTATTAGTTCTTCAACTGTTAAACCAGAACCATGCTCACCAACTACTTTAGCTACTACTTTTTTAGATTTTGATCTATCAAAACCTAATGCAATTAACGCAGTTAACGCCTCGTTTTGGCTTGTATTGCCTAATGAAATAGAAATTTGGCCTCCACTTTCAATTTTGTCGATTTTATCTTTTAATTCATGGACGATTTTCACTGCCATTTTTGGCCCAATTCCTTTGATTGATTTGAATGCATCAACGTTATCAAGCACAACAGCAGATTTTATATCATCAGAGCTTAGCGATGATAGAATCATTCTAGCTGTTGTTGAGCTTATGCCCGAAATTGAAATTAATAATCTGAATAGCTCACGTTCAGAAGGTTTATTAAATCCAAACAACAAATGATTTGACGCACCGCTTCGAACATCTACGCTAACACTGTAATGAATGAGTAGTTTGCAATATTCTTCATTAGGTAGCTGTTCGAATGTATTCAACGAAATGTGAATTAAATAACCAACACCATTACAATCAAGTACCACATGAGTAGGTGCTTTTTCTACTAACTTTCCACTTAAAAACTCAATCATTACTGTCTTGTTTGTGCGTCAACAGAAGCCACGGCAACCATATTAACAATTTCTCGAATTGTTGAACCTAACTGCAAAACGTGAACTGGCTTTTTCATTCCTAAAAGAATTGGTCCAATTGCCTCACGAGCACCCATTTCTTGAATTAATTTATAAGCAATATTACCAGCAGAAAGATTTGGAAAAATTAGTGTATTGGCACCAGTTTTTGACAACACAGAAAACGGAAACATTTCTTTCATTAATTCTTTGTTTAAAGCCACATTTGCCTGTATTTCTCCGTCTACAATAAGTTTTGGATAGTCTTTATGGAGTATTTTAACAGCCTTGGAAACTTTGATAGAATCTTCGCCTTCAGAAGAACCAAAGTTTGAATAGGACAACATTGCAATACGTGGTTTGATCTTAAACCGTTCCACTGCTTTTGCGGTAAGAAGTGTTATCTCAACTAATTCCTCTGCAGTAGGATTATAATTGATTGTAGTATCTGCTAAAAAAAGAGGGCCCTTCTTAGTGATTAATACATACATACCCGCAATTTTATTTAGCCCCGTTTCTTTACCAATAATTTGTAGAGCTGGTTTCAGTGTATTCGGATAGTTTCTTGTAATACCTGATATTAAAGCGTCAGCTAATCCTAATTTCACCATCGCTGAGCCATAGTAATTACGTTCGCGCATTTGTTTTATAGCTTCATATCTGGTAACTCCACTTCTTCTTCGTTTTTCAAAATAAAACTCCCCAAATTTTTCTCTGGAAGCTTCTTCTTGCTCACTTCTTGGGTCTATAATTGGTAAATCATCAATTTCTAATTGATAATGTTTTGCTATTTGGTTTATTTTTTCCTTATCCCCCAGCAGTATTGGCATGGCTATGCCTTCGTCACGAACTATTTGAGCTGCTTTTAGTACTTTATAATTATCAGCTTCAGCAAAAACCACCTTCTTCAAATCACGACGGGCTCGCTGAATTAGGCCTTTAATAATTTTATCATCTAAACCTAATCGTTTGTTTAGCTCTTCCGCATATTCACGCCAATTGGTAATAGGGTTTTTAGCCACCCCTGATTCCATTGCAGCCTTAGCCACTGCTGGGGCTACCGCTGTAATAAGTCTAAAATCAAGAGGCTTTGGAATAATAAACTCCTTTCCAAAAGACATGTTTTTTTCGTTGTACGCAATATTTACCTCTTCAGGAACTGGTTGCTTTGCTAAATTGGCTATTGCTTTAACAGCAGCCAACTTCATTTCTTCATTTATAGTTGTTGCCCTAACGTCAAGTGCGCCTCTAAAAATGTATGGAAAACCAAGCACGTTATTTACTTGATTTGGATGATCCGACCTTCCAGTTGCAATTATAGCATCAGGTCTTGCCGCAACTGCATCGGCATAAGCTATTTCAGGGTCTGGGTTTGCAAGAGCAAATATTATTGGATGGTCGGCCATAGACTTTACCATTTCTTTCGAAACGATATTCGCTCTAGACAAACCAAGAAACATATCTGCATCTACCAGCGCATCTTTTAAAGATTTAGCTTCTACCTCGTTAGCGAAAAGTGCTTTTTGAGGAGGTAAATTTCCACGAGATGGCTTTATAACCCCTTTGCTATCACACATGATAATATGCTCTCTTTTTACACCTAAAGAAACATACAATTTTGCACAAGTAATTGCTGATGCACCAGCGCCACTAATTACCACCTTTACATTGCTTATGTTTTTATTAGATAGCTCGAGCGCATTTAACAACCCAGCAGAAGAAATAATTGCTGTTCCATGCTGATCATCATGCATCACAGGAATATCTAGCTTCTCTTTTAGCCTTCTTTCTATTTCGAACGCTTCAGGAGCTTTAATATCTTCCAAATTAATACCTCCAAATGTTGGAGCTATGTTCACAACAGTATTGATAAACTCTTCAGGGTCTGTTGTTTTTATTTCGATATCAAAAACATCGATATCAGAAAATATTTTAAAGAGTAAAGCTTTTCCTTCCATTACCGGTTTAGATGCCTCAGGGCCAATGTTACCTAAACCAAGTACCGCAGTTCCATTGGATATTACAGCAACCAAATTCCCTTTAGACGTGTATTTGTAGACATCATCAAGGTTCTCCGCAATTGCCAAACAAGGTTCGGCTACTCCAGGTGAGTATGCCAAAGATAAATCTCGCTGGGTAGAATAAGGTTTTGATGGTATGGTTTCCATCTTACCTGGTCTTCCCTGTTGATGGTATTCTAAAGCTTCTCCTTTACGTAATTTCACGGTAATTTAAGTTTAGGCAAATCTAAGATAAAAGCCCTAATTTTATTACCCCAGTAATCAACAGTTTACAAGCTTTAAGTCGATGATTAAATAAAACCTTCAGGATAATTTTACCATTCATATAGCAAGGCCATCTTTTTTTTTAGTGGATTGGTGTTTTCTGTATATTGCAACCTTAAATTCTATAAAAAATAAACTATGAAAAAAATCTTTACATTATTAGTAGTTTGTGGTTTTGCATTTAATGCATTTGCGCAATTCGACTACATTACAACAACTGGTGTTGATGCCAATTATGACCCTACTTTGCCTGAAGGAACTACCGTAATGTCTAACCCTGCAGATGACATGATGTCTGCACCGCAAACATTACCATTTACTTTTGATTATTGGGGAAACTCATTCACTTCATATCAGGCAAGTGATAATGGATACATCGTTTTAG
>TARA_B110000037_G_scaffold8373_1_pt1 | contig 59014 bp, 61 predicted proteins | sample TARA_B110000037 | Tara Oceans TARA_B110000037 (sample SAMEA4397196) | marine metagenome | biome: Polar Biome; feature: [MIX] marine epipelagic wind mixed layer (ENVO:01000061); material: water (ENVO:00002006), including particulate matter (ENVO:01000060) such as... | depth 10-100 m | reverse complement strand
TTCCCAACTCTAAAGCAGTCATAATAGTAATGGCTTTGGCTGGGCCTATGGGTTATGTTGCCCATTTGTTTCTAATTCAAAAAAAGATGAGTTTGGCATTAAACGAAATAGTTTAATATGTATGTTGTCATCAATACCAATGGTAATCTGTTCAGTAATCATCTCTACCAAGCGTCTCTTTTTATCCATATCAAAATTGTCCCAGTTGTTATATAAATCTGTAGCCTCCTTTACAACGGTAGTTACAGATTCTTGTTGATTTGAAATTGCTTTAATTTCTGAATCTAAAGTTAGTAATTCTTTTTCTACTATTTTCAATTCTTCATATGGTTTATCGTGATGGCTTTTAAAAGATTCTTTTGGTAATAAACCATCAACATGGAGTTGTATTACAGCATCAATTTTCTTTTTAAGCTTTTCTTGTTTGACTGTTTGAGACTCAAAAAGTGTTTTTTTATCCTCTATTGTAGCTCCAGAGATTGAAAGATAATGTTCTACATTTTCTCTTGAACTAGCATAACCTTTTAATTGTTCTTTAAAAATAACTTCAAATTTTTCTCGTTCAATTTTATTACCACATCCAGTTTGTTTGCATCTATAAAATTTATTTCCAGACCTTACACTCATACGAGAACCGCATTCACAATAAATAAATTGAGTAAAAATATGTGTTCTTTTATTTAATGGTTTTACTCTTTTTGATTGAACCTCGTCTAATATATCATTCGCTTGTTGCCATAATTTATCACTAACAATTGCAGGAGCTTTATGATAAAACCAATCTTCTTTAGGTTTTTGTTCCGTAATTTGTTTTCCGTTTTTAGTTGCTTTTCTAGTATAGTTTGAAATGCGTAAACCTTTAGAAAGAGGATCTCTTATCCAACGCTCTACATTCGCATCATAAAACTTCTTTCCACTTCTAGTTTTATAACCACGTTCATTAAGTATTTTAGCAACAGTCTTTTTTCGTTTTTCTTGAATAAATAGTTCAAATATTAATTTTCTAATAGCAGCTTCTTTTGGTTCAATATGTAATTCATGACCATCCCATGTAAATCCAAAAGGCACTTTTCCACCAAGTCTTTTCCCCATTCGTCCACGAACCTCAATAGAGCTATTAACTCTAGATACTAATTCTTCTCGTTCCCATTGTCCTATAGCAGAAATAAAGGTGAAGAATAGGCGTCCAGAAGGAGAATTGCTATCAAATGATTCGCCTAAAGAAATAAGGTTAGCATCATTTTCTTTAAAGAAATCTGCAAAATCTAATAATTCTCTTGTATTTCTAGCAAAACGAGCAATCTTAGAAAATATAAGCCCAGTAATATGTTTTTGTTTGATATGGTAAAGCATTTGTTGAGCTTGCGGAGTGTTTATTACAGTTTTTCCAGAGACACCAGAAAGGTCGTATACTTCTTTAATTTCATAGTCATGAAGTTCTGCATATAATTTTGCTCGCTCTAAGTGAACCTTTGGAGACTCACCTTGTTTTTGGTCTTCTGTACTAACTCTTATCCAAACGCCTATTTTCTTTTTTTTGCTCATAACTCATTGATTTTAAAGAATAAAACTAAGAAGTAAAAACAACTAATCAAAGATATAAAACAACTACTTTTTCTTTTTTTTAGACCTCATTGAAGATAAAATAAGATTTGTTAATTCTTGCTGTTTGTTAATCTTATTAGTTCCTATTTCATCACGATAACTAGTATTCACTCTATAACCTTGAATGCGTTCTTTCTGCACTTTTGAATCACTATTGAAGGCATCTAAATATGTGTTTATATCTTTTGGCAAAACGAAATCAATCTTTTTAAAATCATCTTTCAATATTTCCTTTTTAATGTGATTTTTAATGTTTTTAAGGTGCACTTCACTAACACAAATCATAACGATATTTGTATAACCACTTTCAATACATTTAATTAAATTTTTAGCTTCATATTCTTTTGTATTCGTAATAGATATTTCTATACCAATACGGATGCCCTCTTTTGTAAGTCCTACATCAACACGACCTCCATTTTTTGTAGGCTCTTCAATTACTGATTTAAAGCCTCTTTGAATTGCTAAAGTGTGAACAAGATCTTGTAAGGAACGATGTTTTGTTATCTCTTCTCGTTTTTTTAACTGTAATAAGTACTCTTCCTTTTGCTTGCTAAGTTCGTTTTCAATAGTATTATTAATATCTTTTTTATCTTCACTCTTTCTTATTTCTTGCTGTACTACAGGCACATCCTCAATAACAGGCTCTACTTTTTTTGAAACCTTAACTTCCAATGAAGGAAGCATAGAAACTAACAATGCCTCCACTTCTGTTTTAGGAGTACTGTATTTATGTCTAACAGCAGAAATAATGTCTAAAGAGTAATCTGTATAATCTGTTTCAAGTCGATTGGTAGAAAGATTAAAATCGTTGGTACTAGAACCAATACGCATAATAGCTTGTCCACGTTCTAAACTTTGTAAATCGGATTGTTCAAAGTATGAAAAACCAGATTCTAAACGTTTTGCATCGTTATCTCCTAACCTAAAACAGATTCTAGTATTTGGGTTTGATAATACCGAATTTAACAACCTATTATCTTCAATTTGTGATAATTCTTGATGCGCTATAGTTAATCCCAAACCATATTTTCTAGCACCACTTAAAATGCGTTCAATACTTGGTGTAATAAAATTTTGAAACTCATCTAAATACAACATGTAAGGCAAACGTTCGTTCCTGTTTTGAGACTGTCTTGAAAGTGCTGCTTGATTAAATTTAGCCAAGAATAAAGAGCCTAGTAAATACGAATTTTGCTCACCAATAAGACCTTGAGATAACTTTAGCAACACGATTTTGTTGTTTTTTAAGCAGTCTGAAATATCGACACCTTTCTTTTGTGCCAACATATATCTAACAAGTTTAGGTCTTAAAAAAGTGTCTATTCTTGTTAATAAAGGAGCTATGCCTTTACGTACCATTGGGTATTCATTTTTCCAATAGTAATGCAATGATGGGTCATCAACCGAAGTTAAATAGTTGTTTCTAAATTTCTCTTCAATTAAAAAGCGTTTTAATTCGATTAATGTTCCGCCACGAGTACTTTCTAAAACTGTATTTACAGCATTTTGTAAAACCGCAGTCATATTATCGCCCCAAGCTGTTGCGTGACGCTTGAATGCTGATATCAAATCTGAACTTAATACTATCTTTTCAGCATCGGTATTTGCTTCTAGTAAATTGAAGCCAATAGGGAAGTCGGAATCCGATGGATCAATAATAATCACATCCTCTTTTCTGTTTTCTGGAATTCGCTTTAATATATCGTCACAAATATCTCCATGCGGATCAAAAATGGCACAACCTAAACCTTGCTCCACATCTCTTAAAAACATTTGGGCAATCAAAGTCGATTTACCCACACCTGTAACTCCTAAAATATGAGTGTGTGACAAACGTGTTTCAGTATCCAAATGTACTGAAAATGATTCTCTATTGTGGCTGTTCTCTCCAATGTAAATTCCTTTATTTGAAGCTTGCGACTGCCTTTTTGTTTTGCTTCCGCTTAATCCTAATTTTTTTGAAACGATGGTTTTATTTGGATAATGAAGAAAAGTATTGAGTTCTTTAGAGTTAAGGATACATCCTAATCTATTACTTAAACGATGATGTAAATTGTATTGATGAAAATCGTATGCATACCCTTCATTAGATAATGGTATTAGTTTATTGTATTCTGAAGTGGAAACCGCAGAAATGCTACGTGCTAATTCTTGTGCTAGATATTGACTACGTCTATCTGTATTTCCTTGTGTTGCAATTCTAATTACAACAGCAAAAAGTGGTGTTGCTATTTTATCTTGAGCACACTTAACCATCTCAGGTGCATCAGCAAAAAAAGAGCCACCAGAACCATCTGAAACAGAATATGGTATGTCTTTAGCAATTGGAGAAGTGATACCTTTAAAGAGCACCTGAAAGACAGCGACATCATCTGGTAGTAAGGTCTCCATTGTTGCAATAACTGATGTTAATGGATCTATACTAAAAGAATCTATGGTTGCAATAGGACGCATGAATTCATCATTTAATCCAAAGTCTGCAATGGCGATATCTTTAGTGTTAGAAAAACCAAAAGATTCAATTTCTATGTTTCTAATAATTGCTAAAGGAAAATAGGCTTGTAATTGAGAAAACACACGACTATTATCTTCCTCACTACAAACAATTTGAATTTCAATTTCTTTGTAAGAAGCAGCTATTTCAAATGAAAGTAGATGCTCTGTGAAAGACAACATATTAAGAAACTCTAAGTTTCTGCTTGGTAATATGTCTGAATCTTTAGGAAACGAAATAGAAACACCAACTAAGTTTTGTTGTTCTGAAAACGCTAAAAAACGAGGTTCGACTTCTGGAACTTCTTGTGGAATTGCAACTTCTTGTTTCTGTGGTGCAAGTAATTTTGTGAAACTTTGAATTAATGATGGCACACGACCATCATCAATAATTGGTTCATTCGTATATGCAGAGTGCTGAAAGGGAACATAAGGAATTTCTATGTCTATAGGAGTATCGAATTGGTAATAACCACGATGCCGATACTCCCAATTATAGAAATTTAACGTTGCTTTTTCACTAGGATTCATTGTTATTCAACTATCTAACGAATACATTATTTAATACTGGTTTGCGTTCCGCTTCACTTAAAGCGCGAACTCCTTTGTTATTTGTGATATCGTCTATAACTTTTAAGACTGAAGATTGTGCGTAACTCATAAACATGGAAGCAGTATCGATACGATAATAAGTAACAGGATACAATTTTTGAGCTAGCCAAGAACCAATAAACGGAATCTTTGAAATTAATATTTTGCCAAATGAATCTTTATACAAAAGCCACCAAGATACGAAGAATCCATGACCAAATTTTGCGCCACAAATGTCGTATTGATAACCTTTCCATGTGGCACGTAAATATATGCGTGAAGGTGAGGCAAAACCGCCTTCGCTAATATGTGCTTCGCGTATTTTTATTCTAGTAATACCATGAGATTCCAATTCTGTTTTTAATAGTGAATAAAACTCTTTAGAAGAAAAATCGAAATTATCAATTAATGTATTCCAATTACTATGGTGGTTTTTTAATGTTTTACTGAAAATGAATTTTAGAATTAGGAATGCTAATATTCCGTATAGTAAATACATTCCGTAGCGTGTGATGTAAAATAAGATTTCGTTCATGTTCATAATATTATTTTTTTATAAAAAGTTTAGACCATTTTTGACTGTCTGTTATTAGGTGTATTAAGTATACTCCATTTGATAAGCTATTTACGTTTATAGTGATTTGATTATCTATAATGGTTGGTTTATTATCTACAATTAGCCGACCATTGACGTCGTATATTTGGATATAAGTGCTTTTAGATGTAAAACTATCTGGAAGCTTTATGTTTAAGAAACTATCTGTTGGGTTTGGATATACGGTTATTGTGTTTGTTAAAGTTTCTGTATCAATACTTAGTGTTTCAATATTAAGTTGTGTTCTGTTTCCTATATCGTCGTACACATAATTATGTGTTGAATTATCGTTAAAAACAACCTGAACCAAACGGTTCAAGTTGTCATAACTATAATCTGTAGTTTTCTGTTCTAATTGCGCATTTGCTGAAATGCTGATTAGTATTAGTAAGTATTTTATTGTTGTTTTCATTAAAAATCGTATTTGTTTAAGTTTTTCACATTTAATTCTTCTATTTGTTTTTGATATTCTTTAAAAACGAGAGGTTCTAAATAGTTATATGGTTTTTCATCTTTATCAATAGGGATTATATAATAATTATCTTTTTCGGCTTGTTTAATAGTTATAAAACTTCTTGAATACTGAACCTCTTGTACATCTTCAATAAGACTTTCTAAAGAAATACTTCTACTTGAGTCTGAATCGTAATAAAGAATATGTGAAATTCCATTGTTATTACTCTCTAAGTAATAATCACCAATTATTCTAGTATTAGAAGCTAAAATCGGCATCCATATTAATTCTAATAGTATTAAAAATTTTAAAATCATAAATTTGTTATTTATTAATTCGATTAAAATCGATTGGCTCTGAAAACTTATAAATTTGAATAGTATTTGGTATTAAGCTATTCCCTAAATTATTTGGTATTATTCCATAAGAGACCGAATTTAAAGAAGTAGTATTGATTAGCATAAAAGTTAGATTATCACCATCACTAAGTATCTCGGTACTAAAACTCCCAACAAATTGTTCTATAGGGTCTGTTCCAGCTGACACTAAACCATAAAGAGAAAAATTCCCTCTTGGAAAGCGTTTTTTTCCTAAATAATTAGTTGTACTAGAATAGGTGTCTTTATCTCCAGAATTGACTTTCTCATACCAATCATTTCTTGCTTGATTTGTTATTTGGGAATCCTGAAGAGCCAAAGCAACATTATTATCATCAATAACCCTTAAATTACCTTGACCACTAAAGAATTCGTGAGTCAGAACTCCAGTTGCTAATAAACTTGATAAAGACAGTTCTCCATTAGGATCAATTCTACTAATCGGATTATTATCAGCATAAGGATACAAATTAGTACTCCAAATAGGATCTTCGGATAGAAACCTACCAATACTTGGTTTGTAATATCTAGCACGCATATAATACAAGTCATTCAACTCGTACTCTACACCATAGGCACCAACATATCTAAATGAGTTAGTATCGTTAGCTGGTTCAAAAACTTTGGTTAATTTACCAAAATCATCATATCTATATTGGTGTGTGATTATTGCGTTTTCATCGGTTATTGCAACTACACTTCCTCTTGTGTCTCCATGATAATATTGAAGTGAACCATCTGGATTCATTCGTGCTAAAAGCATTCCTGAAGGCGAATAAATGTAATAATGAATAGGATTATTAATTTCATCTAAATCAACAAGAATATTATCTCGTACAATATCACGTACATATTTTGTGCTTACTCCATTACGTATTACTTCAATTCGCTGACCATATGGATTATATTTAAAAACGAGGTTATTGTCAACATCTGTATAACCAGTTAATCTATCATCTACATCATAAGAAAGGGAAGTGTCGCTTCCTATTGCAGCTGTGTTCCCATCGTCGTTTACATTATAATTAATGTCTCCAGCATCTTGTAATTGGCTGTTATTATCGTAATTGTAGCCAATAACAGTATTAGAACTCCCAGGATTAAAACCTGGAGGAATAGGTTGAAAGCTCTCTTGTTCTTGTAAAATATTACCTCTGTTGTTTAGCGTTAAACTGTTTTGATATACAAAACTGGTATTATTGTTTGTAGCTGTATGAATTGCAATCAATCTACCTGCACTATCATAAAGATGGTCTCGTTTTATACCATTACCATAATCTATATCATCTAGTCTATCATCATCATAATAATCAAATTCAGCAATAATAAAATTATTTAAAGCATTGTTTGTATCTAAATGTACTCTAAATACTCTGTTTTTTGCATCATAATCATATCGAACTTCAAATTGAAGACCACTAATTGTTGGATAGGTGATTCTATCTACCAATCCAGTGTCTTCATAGTGGTATTCAACATCATAACCATGTGTTGTTGTAACTTCATCTAATAGATTAAGATTATCGTAATCAAGATAAATAGTTCCGTTTGCATTAGAAATATCGTCAACTAAATTTTCGTTATTGTAATCTATATTGGAAATTGTACCTGTTTCTTCTAGGCGACCATCGTTATCATATTCGTAATCAATTTGCAGTCCTGAAGGTTTTATTGTTTCTTCTAAGTAACCTTCGTCTCCATAATCAAATTGTGTGGTTAGGTTTCCAAATTGTTCTTGTATAACTCTGTCTTCATCATCATAAGTAAAAGATGTAGATATATTATTAGCATTAATAATTTCGGATAAATTATCATTAGCATCATAATTATAAGTTGTTGTGTAGCCACCAGAATTGGTTGTTTGGGTAATATTGTCGTTATCATCGTATTGAAATGTTGAAATAAGACCATTATCATTGCGTTCTTCTAAACGGTTTACACCATCGTAACTAAAAGAACTAGAAATACTTTCTGGCACATTGATATTAGAAACTGAACCATCCGTTTCATAAGTATAATTAACCGTAATACCTTCTTGGTTAGTTTGTGATAGCAGTTGTCCATAAGAATCGTAATTAAAGAAAATAGAGTTTCCAAGAGCATCTTCAATTTCGATTAAGTTTTCGTCGCTATCGTAAGAATAATTGGTAACGTTACCTTCGGCATCTGTATATTCTATTAAATTATTATCGTTGTCGTAATCAAATTCTTCAACAACATCTCCATTATCTTTATCTATTTTAGTAACATTTCCATTGTTATCGTATTCGTAGGCTACATCTACACCATTTAGATTAGCTGTGGTAGGTAACATTACGTTTACTCCTGTAGTTGGGTAAATAACTTGTACATTATTGGTGTCGCTACTATAATCAGTCACTAAACCATTATTGTTAAATGTATAATCTTGGGTAAATGTTCCTCCTGTTGACAGTGGTGTTTCTACAGTAGATGTTATGTTATTATTTTCATAATCAAAGTTGGTTTCTACTTCTATTGGATCATCATTATTAATTTGATAGGACTCTAATTTACTGTTATTAGAATATTCAGCTTTTATTTGATTACCTCTTGGTAAATCTATTCGTTTGAGTAAATACTGTTCATCAACATTACTTACGTTGTATTGGTATGTAGTCCTGTTACTTTCGGCATCTTCAAATTCTACTAAAACAGGATATTGGAAAACCCAACCTGAAGTAACTCCACTATAGTCAAAGTATAAACGTCTACCTATTGGGTCTTCTATTCTTTCAACCAAATCTGTATCATCTCTATATTGAAACTCTAATTTTTTACCTGAAGGTGCTTCTACTTCTTGAACACGCTTAGTATCGTCTTCTTCTGCATTTTCATAATCTATATTAATTTCGTTTCCGTTAGGGTCTTGTATTTCTGTTAAATAATAAATATCTCTATCGGAATCTAGTTTTTCATATTTATAACGGACTTGATTTTTCTTGGTAATATAAATTCGCGTAGAAGTGTTTTTGTCAAACTCGTCATACACGCCTTGAGAAACATATTCGTCATTATCTTCATTCCAAATATGTATACTTCCATCAGGCCAAATAACTGTATATAACTCATCGTTATTTACTTCTCCTTCTAGGATGTAGGAATTGAAAGTATGCGACCAACCTCTACTTAATGGTTTTATAGGAAAAAACCCAGGAGGAAGCTCGACCATTTGGGTGCTATAGAAATGAGAAAAGTTTAAACTCATTTTTCTATCTGGAATAACAAAACTATTTTTTGCGTAATGACTAAATACGCCTTGCGATAAGCCTTTTCTTTGACTTAAGTTATAAGGTGTGTAATTATTTGGAATAAAATAATTATCTAGATTTTGTAGAGTACTCGCTTGAACAGGGTGATAACTAGAATTTAATACATTATTTATCCATACCACTAAGTCATTATTAACTAGTAGGTTATAAGGATTGAAATTTGTTCCAGAAATCAAACCAATATCGTAAGCTTTATTAATGTACCCAATATAAGCATCGTTAGTTGCAACATCATTAAATGGAGAACTTCCAGTCCAGTCTGGCGGAATGTTCCAAGCTTCCATAATAATAGATAATGCTTCAGCTCTTACAATATTTCCATAAGGATAAAAATAAGACCAGTTTAAATTAAAACAAGTAATTCCATCGTTGTATCTTAAATGACTAAGGATTTTTATCTTAGTAAAAAGATCGCTATTGTCTTGTAAATCTACGTATGGATTTGGAAAATTTGATGCTTCATAACTATCTAGATTTACATTATTTCCATATAAGGTCTCAAAAATAAGTCCTCCTAAAACACCACGTTGCGTGTTTTGTGCATTAACCTTAAAAAATGAGGTAATAAGGATAAAAATAAATATAAGTTTTTTCATAATAAATTGATTTAGCTGTGATTTCTAAATCAATATTAATGAAAACTCTAACTTTAAAAAGAATTGAACACGCAGTATTTTAGACTGTTATGCTATTTTTACCCCTAAGGGTAACTGTTTTAAACTTTGAGAATTAATTGAATGTTTAGTTAGTGTCATTCTTTATACTTTCTTCAAACTCTAAAAGGTTTTTACTGTAGATTGAAACAGATAAAAATTTATCTATTTTATCTATATGTCCATAATATTCTCGAATTTTTTTATATAACTTATTACGTCTTTTTCTAACACCTTCTTTTGTAACCGTTTTAAGTTTTTTTGCAATTTGAGCTTCAGATAGACCTTCTATTTGGTATTGCCAAAATTCTATAATAATATCTGATATATTATACTTTCCTTTTAGCATGGTTTTAAACGCTAGTTTTTTGTTTTCATCAAGAGTTTTGTTTTCGGTTTGGAAAAACTTGCGTTGTAGCTCATCAAGTTTTTTTATGATTTTCTGAAACTCAATGTCTTGTTTTTGTCTTTTATGTCTTGAAAAGAAATAGGCAATTGTTATTATTAAAACAATAATAATCAAGCCGATAATTAGATAATACTTTTTCTAGTTGCTTTGTTTATGCTCTTTTATAAGTTGATCTTTTTCTTCAACTTCTAATTGGATAAAAGCAAACTGTTCTTTTTGTTTTCTAGCTACAAGGTCTAAACTATCACGAATAACAATATATCTTTTGTATTTGTCTTTAGCTTCTTCTCCACTATAAAGATCTCCTATCAATTCTAATGAAGAAAGATAGTCTCTATATTTTTTTGTTTGTATTGCTGTTTGTTCAGCTTGTTCTGCATATAAAATTGCTAACTTGGTATTGTTTTTAGATTTATAATATTCAGCTAAATGTAGCGAGCTAATAATAATTCCGTTTTTATCGTTTATTTTTTTTCGTATTGCTAACGCATCAAGTAAATATGCTAAGACTTCTTGTTGGCTATCTTTTTTGAAACGAGCATGAGCTAGATTATCAATAATCGCTGCTTTAGTTTCTAGATTTTGGTAAAGTAGGCTATCTGACAACAGTGCTTTTTCTAGATACTCAATGGCTTTATCATTCTCTCCAGAATCTTTATATACCTTAGCAATATTATTTAAAGATTGAATTTGATAAATTGACTTGTCTGCAATTTCTGAACGAAGGACTAATGCTTTATTATGAAACTCTAATGCTTTATCGTAGCTCTCTAAATTTGTATATATAATACCTAAGTTATTATATATGGAAGAAATACGCCTTTTATTTTTCGTTGTTTTTAGAAAAATTAAAGACTTAAGAGACGTAGTTTTACTGCCTGTATAATCGTGGGTATTTTTTTGAAGAATAGCAATATTCATAAGTATTTTACCAGCACCTAACGAGTCTTTTATGTTCTCATATATCTTGAAGCTTTTATGATTATAATAAAATGTACTATCAATAGTATTATATCTTTTATAAAATGCAGCTTTATATTCTAATGTTTTTGCAATAGCTTTATTGTTCTTAGTTTTTTGACTATGTTTAAGACACTTGTTCGAGTATTTTTGGAAATTAGAAGAATCATTTAATTTATAATAGAGATATACATATTTATTCAAGGTAAAATCTATAAGTGAATCTTGTTGAGATAATGCGTAGATTTGATTATTATAATCTAATCTATCTAATAATGGTAATGCTTTGTCAGAAACCTTGTTTATTAAAATAGAGATACTATCTTTTGTAACATACTGATTTTGAGAGAAACTCGAAGAGAATGAAAAAAATAATAAAAAGCAGTAACAGTTTTTATAAGAAAATAGCTTATTCACGTAATTAATTAAGAGATTAGTTTAGTCAAATATAAAAATATTGTAGCTTTATAATAAATAAGCCTCTGAAAATTCAGAGGCTTATAATTAATTTGAAGATTTAATCTTCTTCATCAGGTTCTGCTGGATCGTCAATTTCGTCTCCACCAGTTTCGGTAATTACAGTTGGATTTACGATTTCGTCATCATTGATTGAACAAGATGTTAGCGCACCACTAAAAAGGATTGCTAATACGAATAATACTAATCTAATTTTCATTGGATATTATGTATTAAACTTATACCTGTTACCGAGCTACAGCTTCAGGCATAAGAGTTAATAATAATGTCCTGTACAAGACTCATGATTTGAAAGCCTTATGTCGACTGCTAATCAAATCTGATGCTAAAATATTAGTGTTTTTAAGAGAATATTAGAAAAGTCAGATAAGTCATACGTTTGTCTAGAAAAGTCTAGATTTTGTCTAAATAAAAAATGGATATTTTGGAAAATAATAGAAAATCATATCATCTTAAAATTATAGAACGTTGTCGATGGTTACTAAAAAACGACCCTAGTTTTAAACTCGAAGAACTAAAACGTGGTTCGGTTGCGAATGAGGTTCTTAATTTCGTCTATTCATTTAATACTTTAGAAACACGAGATCAAACTATTCTAAAAGATTTTTTTGAAACCAATGATGAATCTGGATTGAACCGATTAGCAAAGAGCAAAAAAGAAGCATTTGGTAAATCTGTTTATGAATTACTAACTGGCAAAACTAAAAACCCACAAAAGCAAAGTCTTATAGATATTTCTGCTTTATTTGTTAATTTACAGCCACGTCCTTATGATAAGAATTTTGATTATTCAAATCTAAATATTGAAACTAATTATGATAGTCTATTAGATAAAAGAGAAATAAAAGAGGCTGATAGCCAAGAAATAAGTGAGTTAGAAATAAAGCTTCAAGAGAAAAATTCCATTGAAAGTAAACAAACCAACATACTAAGCTTTTTTAACTCTTCAATAATTGGCAAAATTAAAGGAAAAATAAGGCAGTTTAATTTTTTAGGATTTGGTAATAAACAAGAAGTAAATATTAAAGAAAAAGATAAAAAATAACCTTCTTAATTAATCTACAACTAAATCATTTAAATAAAATGTGCGTATTTAATACCGTAATTAAAGGGAACAAAACAGATTGCTATTTTTATAAAATAGATTTTATAAAGGAGAAAACACTTTTAGACAATCAAGGTTTTTGCCTTTTTCATAGTGAGAATGAAGAGTGGAAAGCTGAAAACAATTTCATTAGTTATTTAGAAAAATTAATCAATTACTTTAAAGCAGAACCTTTAGAGGAAAGTGTATTTCTAGATAATATTATTTTTACTGGAAGCATAGAAAACATATTCAGCAATAAAGAATTCAAAAAAAACATCTCTTTAAAACAGTCTCAATTTAAAGAAGACTTAAAAATAGAATCGACTACGTTTAAAGACCTAAATTTTGAGTTGGCTGTTTTTAATAAAAAAGTTGCATTTTCGAATTTGTCTATAAAAAAGGCAACATTCGATAATGCACATTTTAAATCCAACACAAACCTAAGCGATTGTAATTTTTATTTAGATTTCTTTATGTTGAACACGCTTTTTAATGGTGGAATCTCTATTGTGAATTCTAATTTTCATTCAAAATCATTTTTCGAGAGTATAAAAACAAATTTAGACAGTTCTATTCGTCAAGGTATTGTTTTTAAAAATATCCAATTTAAAGATTTTACTACGTTCGAATTATCGGAATTTAACGCTATTACAGACTTTGCGAAAATTAAAGTTGAGAACGAGCTTATTTTCCATAACACACAATTTAATTATAATGAGCCTGTACCATACACATCGTCGGTTACTTTTAACGAGGTTCATATAAAAGAAAAGGGAAGACTAGAGTTTAGAGGAAATACAGATAATAAAACATTTAACAAAGTTCAAGATGTTGGTTTTTTAAAAGAAAATATTGAAGGAGCCTTGGTTTTTGAACATATTAATTTTACCAAATTTAGCACCTCAACCAGAGAGCGCTTAATTGCTGCTACAAAAGAAAAAAACGCAAAAGTAATTATTGGTGCTGGTTGTATAAAGTATTATAACCAAACACCTATAAAAGCTATTGAAATAAGTGATGATAATCAAAATTTGGCTGTAGAACTGTGCAACACTTTTGTCGAGTATTTCACCAATAATGAAGGATTTAACTTAGGAGTAGAGTTTGTAAGTAAAACAAAGGAACATATTAACTTCTTTTATTTTTCCGATGAAGTAATTCCATATGAAGCATTTGAAGCCAAACTTCAAAAAAGCGAAGAAAGTATGTGGCGTTTAATAAAAGTTAAAAGTGATGGTTTAAAAGTCAAACCAATACAAGATAGCTTGCCTTCCAAGATTGTTAATGCAACCGATACAATGGTGAATTTATTTAGTTTAGTGTTAAAAATTGGTTCACGAATCCCTTTAGGGTTAATTTCTAAAGAAGAAATCACACATTTGTTAAATACCACATTACCTTCTAATTCTAAAATAGTTAATGGCTTGGTTGTAAATCAAATTGTGCTTTTTGGTATAAATAACAGTCAGTCTTTTGAGGTTAAAAAAATGGGCTAAGTTTTTCTTTTTTTAAACTAAGCCGTTAAATTAATTGATAGTATTTTTTCAAATAATCACAAAAAAGTAAGCACTACCCTTATTTATTGTAACCCAAGCCCATACCTACAATTCTCTTTACATGATTATATTGCTTTTAAAAACTTAAAGTGATAAATTGTTTGATAATAGAAGGTAATAAAAACACTATTAAATTAATAAAAACAGTTGGTGTAGACTTTCCTGAAATTTCATTTATTGAAGTATATGAAAATCAAGAAGAAGCATTAAATCTAATATTAAAGAATACTCCGGAACTTATATTTTTAAACTTTGATTCTATTAAAATTAACTTTGCCGAGTTTTTACTTAAAATCCATCAATGTATCACAACTATCCCATATTTTATAGCTTTATCGTCAGTACAAGGAAAAGCATTTGAAGCATATAATTATGCTTTTTCAGATTTTTTAGTTAAACCCTTAACTAAATTTTCAATTAGAAAAAGTCTTTTTGTGTACAAAAAAAAACACCCAATTAAACAAATTAAAACGATTTGTTTAAAATCTTACAAAGACTATCAATACTTGAATATAGATGACATTCTTTATTTAAAGGCTGATAATAATACTACAGATTTTCATATGGAAGATGGTAGTATAATAGGTGCCTATAAAACATTAAAAGTTTTTGAAAACTTACTACCTCAAACTTTTTTAAGAATACATAAAAGCTATATTATTAATAGAAACTCTATCTCTAGAATTCATTATGGGAAATCTATGTGTATTATTAAAAATGAGCATAAAATACCATTTACAAAAACATTTATTGCTAATATAGATTTGATAAACAAGTCGCTATCAAAAAATACAATGATTACATTAAATTAATTTCCCTATAAAAAAGTAATCTTTCACTCTCAGATAAATAGCATTCACTAAAACTATGTATTTCTCATAGTTAGAATTCCAATACCTCTCTACTTTAGACAAAGAATATTCCTGCGTTTCAAACAATTAACGCAATTAATTGTGCACAATTTTAAAATAACAGAGCTGTATTTACGGCCTAGAATACTATTGTTAAATCTTAAAATTTTATAACATGAAAACCTTAAAAGTTATTCTTTTCACATTCTTATTATCAACATTTATTTATTCTTGTACTCCAGAAGAGGATGAAGATTATCAAACCAATACTATTGAAAACACACAAGCAACAGGAGGTGAGAATGATACTACTGGTGACGGAAGTAAAGATTAAATAAAAAACAAAATCAGCCTCTAACATAATTATTAGAGGCTTTTTTATAGATTTGTATTAAATACAAATCATTTGAACCTTAAACGAATATATCAAAGATTATTTATAACACTAGTATTTAGCTTTAGTGTTCTCTCATGTACTAAAAACAATGAAAAGGCTAAGGTAAAACCATTAAATAATTCAAATGATAGTACTATTCTTTGGATTAAAGCTTCTAAAAACAAATCGTTTTCTATAAATCAAAGAAAAGATTTTTTAGTAAAATCTTATCAAGCCATTAAATCTTCAAAAATTGACACCTTACAAGTAAGAAATTTAAGCATAATTTCCTACCAAAGCTATAAACTTGGAGACACTTTATTATTTAAAAAGCGAAATAAAGAAACTTTAGCTATTGCTAACAAACTTAAAGATACTTTTGCTATAGGCGATGTGCATTGGAATTATGCTAGCTATTATAATAAAATACAGGTCTATGATAGTGCTTACTATCACTTTAATTTAGCACATACTTATTTTGATAAAAAGGCATATGTATTTGAATCTGCAAAAACACAATACGGAATGGCATTTATTAAAGGGCGTTTTAAAGATTATTCTGGAAGCGAAGTGTTGACATTTAACGCAATAAATAAATTTAAAAAAATAAAAAACTACAAATCGTTATTTACCTGTTATAACCATTTAGGTCAATTACAAAATGATATAAAAGAATATGATCGAGCGTTGTTTTATAATAATAAAGCGATAGAGTACATTAAGAAGATACAAAACAACCAATCTTTATATGAAGCTATTTACAACAATATTGCTAACATATATGTTAAGCAAAAAGAATATACTAAAGCTTTAAAATACTATAATAAGGTATTAGTGAATGATCGTTTAAAATCAAAAAACATAGATAGCTACGCCAGAGTTATAGATAATAAGGCCTACTGTAGATTTTTAATGAATGATAGCGTAAATGTTGTAAAACCTTTAAATATAGCTTTAAACATTAGGGATAGTATAAATAATAGAGAAGGCATAATAATCAGTAAAATACATTTAGCTCAATATTATGCTTTTAAACAAGATACTAGTACTGCAATTAACTATATTAAAGCGGCTAATAGCTTAGCAAAAGAAATTAAAAATAGCAGAGATTATTTAGAGAGCTTATCTTTATTATCAAAATTAGATAAGAAACATTCCTCAGAATATTTAAAAAAACACATTCAATTTAGTGATAGCATTCAAATTGTAGAAAGAAAAATCCGAAATAAATTTACAAGAATAGCCTTTGAAACGGATGAATATATAGAAGAAAACAAACGATTGTCTCAACAAAAAATATGGATATTAATAACGGGTTTTGGATTAATCTCAATATTAGGGTTAGTATATTTTTTAAAGGTTCAGAAATCTAAAAACGAGAAATTATTATTAGAAAACGAGCAACAAAAAGCTAACGAGCAAGTTTATTTAATAACTTTAAAGCAGCAAGAAAAATTAGAAAAAGAAAAAATAAAAGAGCGAAATAGAATTGCAGAGGAATTACACGATGGTATTTTGGGGAAACTGTTTGGAACAAGAGTTGGTCTAGGGTTTTTAGACATTAAAGGAGATAAAAACTTAAAAGAACAACACCAATTATTTTTAGAAGAATTACAAACCATAGAAAAAGAAATACGAGAAGTCTCTCATAAATTAAGTGATAATTTTGATAGTACACAAATTAGTTTTACTGTAATTATTCGTCAACTCATAGAAAGTAAAAGCAAAATAGGAAACTTTAAATATGAACTTGATTTTGATGAACATATTAATTGGCAGAACATAAATAAAAAGATTAAAGTAAACCTTTATAGAATAATACAAGAAGCCTTACAAAATATAATTAAATACGCTTCTGCTAAAAAGGTAAGTGTTACTTTTTTACTCAATAGCAAAGATTTAGCAGTAATAATAAAAGATGATGGTATTGGTTTTAATACAAAGAAAAAGAAAAAAGGTATTGGTATAAAAAATATGACATCAAGAATAGAAAAATTAAATGGTGACTTTAATATTTATTCCAAACCAAATGAAGGCAGCACAATAAAAATGAAAATTCCTATTTAAATAATTCAAAAATGGAAAATAAAAAATATTCAGTTCTTATAATTGATGACCACCCATTAATTACTGACGCCTATAAAACGGCTTTCAATAATTATAGTAAGCAAAATGAGTCAATTACGTTTTATATACAAACAGCTCAAAATTGTGATAGCGCTTTTAAACTAATAAATGAGTTCTCTACTAAAGAAAAGAAACTTGATATTGTTTTTTTAGATATTAAGTTACCTCCATCTTTAGATGGCAAAATTCTATCTGGAGAAGATTTAGGTTTAAAAATAAACAAACTATTACCAGATGCAAAAATTATAGTTTCCACTACATTTAATGATAACTATCGTATCCATAGTATTTTTAAAAGTTTAAACCCTGATGGTTTTCTAATAAAAAACGATATTACACCTAAAGAACTTATTGAGACTATTGATACAGTATTAAACGATCCACCATACTATAGTAAGACTGTTATTCAATTACTACGGAAACAAGTTGCAAACGATTTCTTGTTAGACAATATTGATAGAAGAATCCTGTATGAATTGTCTATTGGTACACGAATGAAAGATCTACCAGATATTCTTCCGCTTTCTATAGCAGGAATAGAAAAAAGGAAACGACATCTAAAGTATATTTTTAATGTTAAAAATCCTGATGATAAGGAATTACTTCTTATAGCTAAAGAAAAAGGGTTTATATAATTCAGAAAGTAAATAAAAAAAAGTAAGGATATTCCTTACTTTTTTTATGCCTTAAAAATCCCAAAACATCTTTTAATATTCTAATATTGAATAAGTTATTATTTAAGGTTATTTAAGTCGATAATAGTAACTTAAGATGAGCACCTCATGTAACTGAGAGTAGCGAAGCTCTGCCTAAAAAATAGAAAAATTAATGGCTTTTAATATTGGATGGCATGTATTATATGTCAAATCTCGTTGGGAAAAAAAAGTACATGAGTCTTTAGGTGAGATTTCGTTAGAATCTTTTTTGCCTCAGCTAAAGACTGTTAAACAATGGAGTGATCGAAAAAAAATAATACTAAAACCATTGTTTCCATCTTATGTACTTGTAAATATTAATTCCTCATTGGAGTTTCATAAAGCACTATCAGTTAATGGAGCTAGCGCTTTTATTCGCTTTGGAAAAGAATATGCACGAGTAACAGAAAAAGAAATCAATCAAATCAAATTTTTAATTGAAAACACAGATGCTGAAAAAATAGAAGTGGATGCTGAACTTCCAAAAATTGGTGAAATTAAAAAAATAACTCATGGTCCTTTAAGTGGATTAGAATGCGAGGTACTTAAAACAGGTAATGTTAATAAGATTATTGTAAGAATTCATTCATTACAACAAAATATGATTGCATCTTTTAGTAATAAATATCTACAATACGATTAAGAATATATTTTTAAAAATTACAGTGAAACTCTTAAAAAACAAAACAAAAACTATCTTTTAAAAAATTAAACTTGATGTTGCAAATAAAAAAAAAATTCAACCTTACTAAATTATTGTTTGAGGGCAATAATATTTCTTCTAATCAATCAGCTTTAGTCTGGAATAATACTGAGATAACTAGGAAAGAGCTATTTAATAATATAATTAAAAATGCTGATTATTTGTTAAAATCAGGACTAAAAGAAGGAGAAAGAGTTGTTTTATTATTAAACGACTCTCCAGCTATATATGAATTTTTCTTAGGAGCTATCTCTATTGGTGCAATACCAATATTAATTAATCCAAAAACTAAATTAAAAGATCTATTATATATTTTAAAAGATAGTAAGGCTTCTGTTGTTGTAACTGAAATACTTTCCTTAGAAGATGTGGAAAATATATATAATAATTGTCCATATATTGATTCACGTAACAAAATAATAATACAAGATAGATATATATCAAATTTAGATGTTATAAAGAATAACAAAGAATATTTTTATCCAAGATCAAGTAAAGCCTTTTTTCTAGAAGAAGATGAAATAGAGATGTCCTTTGTTTCAAGAGACAAAGATGCCCCAGCTTTTTGGCAATATACTTCTGGAACCACAGGAAAACCAAAAGCAGTTATTCATTCTCAAATATCAATGTTAAGCAACACAATTAATTTTGCAGAAAAAACGCTTAATATAACAAGTGAAGATAAAATATACTCCATTCCTAAAATGTTTTTTGGCTATGGTTTGGGTAACAGTTTGTTTTTTCCAATTTGGACAGGAGCAAAAGTGCTTATCGATGATAATTGGCCAAATGAACAAACAATAGTGAAAAATATTAAAAAATTTAAACCAACAATATTCTTTGCAATCCCAAAAATTTATAAAAGCTTACTAAATAAAGAGAATTTAAAAGACTATGAAAATGTAAGAATATTTTATTCTGCTGGTCATAACTTAAATTCTTTGGTAAATAAAAATTGGAAACAACTTACAGGAAAAAATGTCACGCAAGGAATAGGATGTACAGAAATTGGTCATGTTTATATTTCTAACATACCAACAAAAGAAAATATAAATTCTACTGGAATACCAATTAATGGTTTTGATGTAAAAATAAATTTAGATAGTGAGAATAATTCAGGAGAACTTTATGTAAGACCTACGTATTCACTTTTGGGATACAATGGGAAAAATGATAAAAATAAATTCTCAAATGATAACTGGTATAAAACAGGAGATAACTTTTCCAAAGATAAAGATGGTGATTATAAATTCTTAGCTAGAATAGATGAAATGTTTAAAGTCAATGGACGCAAAGTGATCCCTAGTATTATTGAAAGCTATGTATTAGAGCGTTATCCTGTTCTAGAGGCTATTTATTTAGGTATTGAAGATGAAACCTTTTCAGATATTATCACGCATCTCTGCTTAGTTCTCAAAAAACCTGAAGACGAACTAAAATTAATTGAAGAAATTAAAAATGATTTAAACGAAAAATTTGAAAGCTTTTTGAGACCAAATAACATAACAATATTTGAAGGTTTTAAATATAATTCTAATGGAAAAATTATGAAAAAAGAAATCAAAGATCATTTAAGTCAAACAATTTTAGGATAGTTATGAAAATTATAAATGCAATAACTTATTTCCCTAAGGATATGGGTAGGGTAAATAGCTCTCAAAATTTAGACTTCGATGATAATAGACCTAGGTTTAAACCAGAAGATCTAATATTAGATAAAACGTTACCGATATGTAAAGAATTATTGGAGAAATCTAATTTCAATCCATTAGATATCGATCTTATTTTAAATATAACTTTAAGTCCAGATAGGTTATTTAAAGACAAAACAATTGGTGTACCTAGAGTTGCTCATCCAATACATTATTTAATTAAAGCAGAAAATGCATATGTAATTGATATTCATGAGAGCGATTGGAATACAGCATTTACTATTGCAAAAGCTTTTATGGTTGACCAAAACAAAAAAAATGTACTTATTATAAGAACTGAGTTTTTACATTCTTCAGTTCATCCAGATTATAAAAGCGGATTTAATATTCCAGATGGAATAGCAATCGTTCTTGCTGAAAACGTGAATACAGAAATAACAACTAATTTCCGCTATCTAAAAACCAATGACGTTTTTTGTCGTTACGACATGATTGGTAAAAGTGAAGAATTATCAAAAGGAGTTTTTAGGTCAAAACTAACCTGGAATTCAGATGAAAAATATCTTAAAGATTTAAACCAAACAGGAAAAGAGTTTTTAAATATAATGTTGGAAAAGCACAGTGTGGACAGTGTGATTTTTGAATCATGGTTTCCCAAACATACAATTCATTGTGATGACACAAAAAAAACATTTAAAAGTATTCAAAATAATAGCGAGTTTAAATCTCTAGGCCCTTTTAGTCTACCCTTTTATTTAAAAGAACTAAAAGAAAACAATAGTAATAGTAATGTTTGCAGTATTAATTATAGCCCTTTTTTAAATAGGTATAGCAGTATAGTTTTAAGCATTTAAAGCTTAATTGATAAATTTAATTATGAATAATACAAAAATAAAAAGTTTAGCAATTCAAATGCCTAAAAACAGTGTCGCTAATGATGAACCTCCGTATTCAGAAATTGAGCATATTTCAAAGACATGGTTTCGGTTTTGGGGAGTAGATAGAAGGCATATTATAGATAGAGAATCTGGGGAAACAGCAATTGAACTTGCATTGAAAGCAAGTAAACAAGCCATTGATTTAGCAGGAATACAGCCAGAAGATGTTGATTTAATATTATGTAATTCTACTTGTTTTGATGGCTGGTCTGAAGATCCAAGTATAGTATATCCTAGATTATCTCATGCGTTGAAAACAAGGTTAAATTGTAAAAACGCATTAGTATTAGACGTAGATCAAGAGTGTTTAACTTTTTTAGTTTCAATGCAAATAGCAAATGGTTATTTAAAAAACGGACAAGTAAAAAATGTACTCGTATGCGCATCAGAGTATATATCAAGTATTTTAGATTTTACAGATAAGTCATCTACCATTTTTGCAGATGGCGCTGTAGCAGCAATACTAAATAAAGAACCAAATGATACAGGATTAATATCTTCTTCTTATAAGACTAATGCAGAGGTATATGATTTAGCAGTTGCACAATGGAGAAACCCAAGCTATCCAAAAAAAGAAGGGTTAACTACTGAAGATTACGGACTTTATTTCACAATAGAAGAAGATACTCAGGCTAAAATGCAAAAATTTATTCCAGTATTAGTTCCTGAAGTAATTAAAGAAGCATTAACGAAAATAAACTTAACGACTGAAGATGTAGACTTTTACATCTTTCATCAAACATCAAAGACAATGGTAGATATCTGGGCAAATGCTGTAGGTATCGATTATGACAAATATATTTTAACAGTAAAAACTTATGGCTGTTTAGCATCCGCATCAACACCAGTAACATTATATGAAGCATTAAAACAAGGAAGAATTAAAATTGGAGATACCGTTGTTATAGCTGGCGCAGCGATTGGTTGGGGTTTTGGTGCTCAAGTATGGAAAATAGGAAATAAAATAGAAATTAATTAAATAAACAAAACTGAAATTATGGAAAATTTATTAAAAGAAATTGCAGAAATCATTGCTCCAATTGCTGAATGTGAAGTTGAAGAGGTACACCCTGATGTTGATTTACCAAATGCTTTAGAAGTGGATTCATTAAGAGGATTAGAAATCATGGTAATGATCGAAAGAAAGTACAAAGTAAAGCTATCTGAAGAAAGATTACCAGAAATGACAACGCCAAGAAGTATTGCTGAAATGATTTCTGAGCAATTAGAAATGGCAAATTAATATTCAAGATTTATAAAATTTGAAATGGGGATTAAAAAAGTTGAGACTAAAACTAAATTTGTTGATGAACTAATAATTGGTGCTGGCTTAACTGGTCTATTATATGGAATTACTCTTTTAGAAGGCAAAAAAAATGTAGCAATTGTTGAAGGACATATTTATCCAGGAGGGTATGCTACAGGCTTTGTTAGAAATAAAAGAAAATATAAGTTCGATTGCAGTCAACACAAAATTACAGGGCTTAGCGAAAATGGAAATTTAAGGGATGTATTAAAACGTCTTGGTCTTTGGGAAAAATTAGAATTCAACTATTTTGATGAACTGTTTTCTATTAATGTAAACGGTGAATATTATGACATCCCAGGAAATATAGAAGCTATTGAGCTTTATTTAAATAAAAAATTTCCAGATGAGAAAAAGGGTTTAGATAACTTTTTTAATGATATCAATACCATTGGTTATCAAAATTATATGTTCGCCAGAATGCTATTAGGTGAATATAAACTTAATCGAGATTTACTACCAGAAACTAGAGCATTACAAAAATTAACAGCCAAAGAATATTTTCAATCACTATTCAGTAATGAAACTTTAATAGAGGTTTTAAGCTCTACGGCAATGTATTTAGGAACAAATGCTAATGAAGCTAATGCTGTTTATTTTTTACATTATTTGTACACTGCTTTTGGTACTAAATCTGGTTATGTATTAGGAACTGGATTAGCACTTTCTAAGTTTTTGCTACAAGAGTTTAAAGATAGAGGAGGCTATATTTCGCTTAAAGACACTGTTCATGATATAGAATTAAAAGATAATCATATCTATAAAATTAAAAGTCATAAGCATGAATTTATTACAGATACTTTAATTGCAACATGCGCTCCACATAATGTAGTAAATATGATTTCTGATTTTCCTGGAAAACAACAATTTAAAGAAAAATTAAATCAATTAGAATTTGGTTGGGGTCATTTTTGTGTATACATGATTACAGATGTCGAGCCAGTAAAATTAGGATTCGAAAAGGAAGAATACATTATGGTAAGTGAACATGGTGATTTGTTAACTCAAGAAGAAAAAGAGAGTAATGACAGATATGACATGCTAAGCCTAAGTGTTACAAACTATCATAAAATGGATCCTGATTGCGGCAATACAATTCAATTAGTTGTATTAGATCACAAGAGCGATTGGTTTGAATTGTCTGAAGAAGACTATTTAAAGAAAAAAGAAATGATTGAAAACAAGCTAATTGAAAGAGCTTACAATTACTTCCCAGGTTTAAAAGGTCATATACATTATAAAGAAAGTTCAACGCCAAGAACAAATAAAAAATATACTAATTCACCTGAAGGGTCTTCTTTTGGCTATAAAATATCACCAAATGATAATTTACGCTTTTTAGCTAATCATAAAGTTAAAGGATTAAAATTTGCGGGTACTTGGACCTCTGGAGCTGGTTATGAAGCTGCTATGTGTCAAGGGTTTATGCATGCTAAAATAAGTTTAAAAAATAAGCTATCAACAAATCTAAATTCAATAGAAAGCTCTCAATTATAAAGAAACTAGAACTAAAACTATTTGTTTCTTAACCTAAACAAAAACAAAAAAATGGAAGAAATTGTATTATCAAAAAGTGCAGATAAGTTTATAAAACGTTTAAGTAAACTTTCTGAAAAGAAACAAATGAGTTTAATTGATAGTCATCCTTGGGATGAAGAATATAGTGATAAATCTTGGTTAAAAAGAAGAGAGAATTTGTCAATTTATGGAACAAAATTTTATGATTTAGCTACAGAAGATGAGAGAATAAGGTTAGCTAAAAATGAAACTGGCGGTTGGTGGGCTGCTTTCATAACATTCGAGAACTTGGTAACAGAGTATTACATGAAGTTAATAAATCATCAATCATTAGCTAAATTCCCCAATGTTACCGAATATATGCTTCATTTCTGTAAAGAAGAAATTGTTCATTCTATGGTGTTTAGAAAAGCAATGGAACATTTTCAAATTGAGCCAGCAGAAGTTAGTGAATTTATTAAAAACTTTTATGAAGATAATGCTTCAATGGAAGAGTTTCCTTTAAAAGCTATTTATCTAACTATTATTATTGAATGGTTTGCAGAAAACAATGCAATGATAGATTTAAAAAATGATTTTGTTTCTCCATTAGCAGCGGCAGTTGCAGTTGAGCATAACAAAGAAGAAACAAGACATATTGCATGGGGAAAAAGAATGGTTTCAGAATTTTGCAATCAAGTTCCGGGTTTTATGGATGAAGCAAGAGAATTTACTCCAGGCTTTCTAAGAGGCTTAATAGATACCATTTTTGGGAATGTAGATATTATAGAGCGTGTTAATTTCGCTCATCCTGCTTTTCAAAATTATGATGATTTTTTTGAAACAATTCTATTTTCAGATAATAAGAAAAGAATTGATGAAGAAATTATGACTCCTATTTTTGAATTTTTTATTGAAATTGAAATTTATCATCCTGATTATAGGTCTTATTGGGAAGAGTCAAGGTTTTGCTACATTATAGATAACATATTAAAAAAAAATGAAAAGAAATAATCATGGGAAATACTAAAGAGTTTAAGAAATGTGAATCTGTGGATGAAGTAATTGCATCTATGCCAGAAAGATTTCATCCAGAAAATTGTCAAAATTTACAAGCGGTTTATCAATGGGAATTAAGTGAACCTGATAAGTTTTTTCATGTTATTATTAATAATGGAACATTTCAATTAGAAGATGGTAAGCATGAAAAAGCAAACGTAACGATTATGTGTAGTACAGATGTGTATTTAAAATTAGTCAACAAAGAATTAAAAGATATCATTGCCATATTAACAAAAAGGTTAATGATTAAAGGAAGTATGTCTTTAGGGCAAAAACTGAGTAAAATTTTTGTGTAAGATCTCATGACTAAAAATAATGCTGTTATAAAAGGCACTGGGTACTGTTTACCAAAAAACACTATTAACAATTTAGAAATTGTCTCTCGATTAAATTCTACAGTAGAATTTATTGAAACTAGAACAGGTGTTTTAACAAGGCAACATGTGGATAGCAATCAAGGCCTGTCAGATTTAATGTTACCAGCAATGACTAAAGCGTTGCATGATGCTAAACTAGATGCTTCTAATATAGATATGTTGATTGTAAATACGTTAAGTCCAGATTTTCATGACCCATCTCAAGCATGTTTATTACAAGGGAAATTAGATTTTAATGACATTCCGGTGTTCGATATTAGAGCGCAATGTACAGGCTTAATTTATTGCTTAGATATTGCTCATCAATACCTTGAATCAGGAAAACATGAAAACATCATGATTGTTTGTGGTGAAGTTCTTTCTAAAAGAATGGATTATTCAGACGATGGAAGAAATTTATCAATCCTTCTAGGTGATGGTGCAGGTGCTGTTATTGTTGGAAAAAGTGATTCAGAAAAAAACAATTCAAAAGGGATTATAGATACCATTATCAAAGCAGATGGTAATTATTTCAAACTACTTTGGACTGAAAGTCCTGGTTCTGCAAATGATACTTTTAATGAAGGAATACCATATTTTAGAATGAATGGTAAAGATATGTTTAATCATGCACTATCAAAATTCGTTGAAATATCTGAGACAATTTTAAAAAAACATAATCTTAGTCTTGAAGATATAGATTTAATAATACCTCATCAACCAAATATGAGAATATTAGATAAGGTAATAGAGCGCTTAAACATTCCCTTAGAAAAAATATTGCTTAACGTAGAATCTTTAGGCAATATGGCATCTGGATCTTTACCAGTAACACTAGCTATGGCTAGAGAAGAAGGAAGATTAAAAGAAGGTGACTTATGTTTAATTGTTGGTTATGGTTCTGGTGCCACTTGGGGTGCAACTTTATATCAAAATTAATGGCAACTAAATCTTATAATGTAGGTAGTTATGAAAATCCTATATACTTAATTGGAAATTCAAGAAACTGGACACTTATTGAAGGTGGAATTAGTGCTCAATATTTAGAGGTTAAACAAAAACTTATTTCGATAATAGGTGATTTAAATTATATTAAACATTGGATTATACTACATACTCATTATGATCATTGTGGCTTAGTTTCTTATCTATATTCTAGTTTGTCTGAAGTAGAAGTTTATGCAGGAGAAATTGCTATAAGCAAACTAAATAAGGATAAGGGAATCATGGTAATAGAGAGTTTAAATAATCAAGTTATACAGCTAAGAGAAAAAGAAGAAACCTTTAATAATATTTCAAAAACATCTTTTCAAAATATTCAAATTAATCAATTAAAAGAAGAGCAAACATTAATATGTGGTAAAGAACTTTCATTTACAGTAATACCAACTCCTGGACATAGTAGTTGTTCTATTTCACTTTATGAAAAATTTAGTGGTAGACTTTTCGTTTCAGATGCATTAGGAGAATTTTTTACGCCTAAAGATTGGTTTCCACTAGCTTTTGATAATATTTCAAATTATTTAAACAGCATTTCTTTACTAAGCACAACTGACCCTAAAAGTATAGCCTTAGGTCACAGTGAGTATATTAAAAAAGAAGATGTGAAAAAAGCTTTCGAATCAAGTCTTAGTTGTACAAATAAATTAATAGATAAAATACAATTTCAATTACTGTCCGATTCTAAAGACAATATAATTGAAAGATTACATGAAAAATATATGCACAATAGTAAATATTTTGTACCAAAGCATATTCATTTTTTAAGCATGAAAAGGTTAGTAAACTTAATAGAAGAAATTTAACCTAGACTTGGGATGGTTAAAGAATCCATATTCAAAAAAAAATAAAGCCAAAATCACAAAGTAGTTCTAGAGAACTGAAAGTATTCAATTCAATTTAAAAAAATGGAAAACGATTTAAAAAATAAATTATTTCTTGTTACAGGAGGAAGTAAAGGAATAGGTAGTGCAATTGTAAAAAAATTATACAAGTCTAAAGCGAGAGTTGCTTTCACCTATAATAGTAATCAAGTAGCAGCCGAAGAATTAATCTCTTCTTTAAATAGTAATAGCAGTAGTGACATAAAATGCTACAAACTAGATGTTAGAAACTATGACGACATAGAAAAATTAATTACCCAGATAGAAGATGAAATGGGAGAAATATATGGGCTTGTAAATAATGCAGGAATAACAAAAGATGGTGCGTTTTTTAGAATGAAACCTTCAGATTGGAACGATGTAATTAATACAAATCTTAATGGCGTGTTTAATGTCACTAAATCTTTTGGTGGAAGAGCAATTAGAAGAGGTGAAGGAAAAATAATAAACATTTCTTCTGTATCTGGAATGAAAGGTAGTCAAGGACAAGCTAATTATGCAAGTTCCAAAGCTGCAATAATTTCATTAACAAAAACATTAGCAAGAGAATTTGCCGCTTTTGGTGTGCAAGTAAATGCTGTAGCTCCTGGTTTTATTGCTACAGAAATGGTTGATGCAATGCCAGACACAGCCAAAAAGAAAATTAATAGTATGGTTCCCATGAAGCGCATGGGGGAAAGTGAAGAAGTAGCAAGTGCAGTAAAATTCTTAGCGTCATCAGATAGTAATTATATAACAGGTCACACCCTAGTTATAGATGGTGGATTAACTGCATAAAAAATAATTTTATTAAAATTCAATAATAATGAAAAGAGTCGTAATTACAGGTTTAGGAGTTGTAAGTCCAATAGGATCTAATATTCCTGATTTTTGGAAAAATGTTAAAGAAAAGAATACAGGTATTAGACCCTTAACAAAACTAAACAGTGATCATTTTAAAGGAAATTCATTATCTGCAGAAGTATTTGGAGAAGACAATTCAACTTCTGAACCTGATCTATCAGAGTATAGTAAATCTGTTGAATATGCTTATAAAGCTTCAAAAAGAGCTTTAGTAGATGCTGGTTTTCCAGAAAAAATAAGTTTCCCCAATAGATACGGTGTTATTTTAGGAACCACAAATGGTACTGAAGATATAGTAGAGCGTACGATTGATAAATATGATATTCAAAATGAAGATGAAGAGCTATCTCCAAGTGCAAAAAAAACTCTCTCCTATTTTAGACCAATTGAACTAAGTTCTAAAGTAGCAAAACTATGTGGTTTTGGTGGAACTAATATGGTAATACCAACCGCATGTACAGCTGGTAACTATGCCTTTGGTACTGCTTACTCAATGATAAAAGAAGGTAGGTCAAAAGTAATGTTGGCAGGAGGCTCAGATCCTTTTACAAGGTCTTGTTATACAATATTTTATCGCTTAGGTGCTATGACTAAAGAAAGTATAAAACCTTTCGATGAGAACAGAACCGGAATGGTTGTAGGAGAAGGAGCAGGAATTATGGTCTTAGAAGATTTAGATCATGCATTAGAAAGAGGAGCAAAAATTTATGGAGAAATATCAGGATATGGATTAAGCTGTGATGCCTATCACCCAACTGCTCCAGACCCTGAAGGAACAGGTGCAGCATCTGCAATGAAAAAAGCACTTAAAAACTGCAATTTAGATATCGATGATATTAGTTATATAAGTGCTCATGGTACTGGAACTAAAGCTAATGATTTTCATGAGGTAAATGCAATGTATAAAGTATTTGGAGAAAAGTTGTTAGATATTCCTGTTCATTGTTTAAAATCTGTTATTGGACATTGTATGGGAGCAGCTAGTGCTTTTGAAGGAATATCAGCTGTCTTATCATTACAAGAACAAATTATACCAAGCACTAAAAACACAGAAAAGATAGACGAAAAATTTCCAATAGAGATTGATTTAAATAGGTTAGGTATAAAACCTGCTCCTGTTAAAAATGTCATGAGTAATTCTTTTGCCTTTGGAGGAAATATTTGCAGCCTTATTTTTAGTAAATATAATTAACTATAAAAAACAAAAAAATGATCGATAATAATATAGCCATAGTCGGAAGTGGATATTTGTCTTCAAACGGAAGTGGAAAAGAAGTCTTTTTTGATAAAATAAATAATGGAAAAGCGACAACTAAAATAGAATCTTATGATCCCGATGAGTATTTGGCAAAACGAGGTCAACGTTATTTTAGTGATGCAACGAAAATGTTTTGCAATTTATCTTTTCAATGTATTAATCAAAACCAGATAGACAAAATAATTGAATTAAATAAAAACAATGTAGGGTTATATGATGGTACAGAGCTTTCTAATATTCACGAAGGATTTGTTTTTGACCTTTCAGCTAAACATGACGGACCAGATTTAGTAAGCCCTATGAGTACTCCTAACACAATTGCAAACGCAGCTGCTTCACAAATGGCAATTCAATCTAAAATAACAGGGCCTAATTTTTCTATAAATGGGGGGAGTTGTGCTGCTTTACAAGCTCTAGATGTAGCTTCATTACATTTAAATGATTCTATTATTGATTGTGCAATTGTATGTTCAACAGAAACAACATCAAAATACCATCAAGCAATTAGAGATGGTGAAGGTAGAATTTCTAATTTACCTCAAAGTAATGAATATGGTGTATCTCTAGCATTACAAAGAGTTGAAACTGCAAAAAAAAATAAGCAAGAAATTTATGGTGTTATTTCGGGAATGATTTCTGGCCAAACTATTGAAGGTCAGTTAAACGAAAATTTAATCACTTCTTTAATAAAAGAGCTATTACTCATTACAGGTAATCAAATGTCTGAAATTGATATGATAATGATTGGTGCTGGAGGTCATAACATTAATGGCACATTACTAGAAAAAGAAATCGTTACAACTCTAGGAGAATCATCAAAAATTTTCTTTCCAGAACTTATTTATGGTAATGGTGATAATGCAGGTGGATTAGCAAGTGTACTTTATACTGTAGGATTGTTTAATAACGATTTAAATGAAGCAAAAGGCTTTTTTGATAAAGGAACTATAAAAAAAGAAGGCTTAAAAATACAACCAAAAAATGTAATTGTTGCAACTATTGATAAAGCAGGTTACTCTGTAATAACATTAATAAAAAAACATATTTAATGGAAAAAGCATTAATACAGAATTATCAAATTCAAAAATTACTACCTCATAGATATCCACTTCAATTAGTAGATCAAATAGTAGGTTACGAAAAAGGGAAGTCTATTATAGGGCTTAAAGCAGTAGGAATTGGGGAGCCTGCATTTCAAGGGCATTTTCCTGAACTACCAATTTTCCCAGGAGTATTATTAACAGAAGCAATGGGACAAGCTTGTGGTCTATTAGTGCAATTAAGTAGTCAAGATTGGGAAATAGGAAAAGAAATAGATTATGATATTGATAAATTAAGCATAGGTGTTTTTGGAGGTTTTAAAGTGAAGTTTTTTACTCCAGTGGTACCTGGGACTTTAGTTTATTTACATGGAGAATTAGACTGGACCATGGGATCTGCATCTAGTTTAAAAGTAAAAGCCTATAACGGTGATACCGTTTTTGCCAAAGGAACTGTTACTGTTGCAATGGCAAACAAAAACCTATTAACTCCAACAACTTAGTTTCAAATTAATTTAATTTTTATGAAAAATACCGAATACGGATTTGCTAAACACCTTGCTAAATGGGTTTTAAAATATAAATGGGGTATTTTAATTTCAGGAATTATTTTAGCAATTATCCTTGGATATGGTACTAAGTTTCTAAATATAGAAGGGGATTTAGACATTTACTTTTCCGGAGATAATCCACAGTTAAATGGTCTTAATTTCATTAATGAAGAGTACGAAAAAACAGATAATGTACTCATACTAATTGAGCCAAAAAACGGAAATATTTTTACAAATAAAACACTAAATTTAATTGAAAAATTAACAAAACAATTATGGCAAACACCTTATGCTTCGAGGGTGGATGCTATTAGTAATTTTCAACACACAGAGGTTGATGGCGATTTTTTAAAGGTTAGTAGTTTAGTTGAAAACGCCTTAGATTATAGTCAAGAAGAAATTGCAAAAATTAAATCTATTGCGCTTAATGAGAATCAATTAGTTGATAGACTAATTTCTAAGTCTGGTCACGTTTCAGGAATTTTTGTAACTATTAAGTATCCCAAAGAGGACTTTATGAGTGAAGGCCCTGAAGTTGTTAAGTTTATAAGGGAAACGATTGAGAATTTTGAGACAGATGAAATTGCCTTAAGACCAACAGGAACAGTTTTGATTGATAATACCTTTGCCGAGATAGCTGGTAAAGATATGGAAACATTAATGCCTGTAATGTATCTTGTAATAATAATTCTTTTACTTATTACTTTCAGGTCTATTTCAGGAACTATAGGTACATTAATAGTTATAATTTTTTCAATAGCGATTTCATTAGGAATTTTTGGCTTCTTAGGTTTTAATATTAATAATGTTACTGCACTTGCACCTACAATGATTATGACCATTGTAATTGCTGATTGTATACATCTGTTAACCACCTTAAATCAACAACTAAACAATGGACTGCATTTACAAGAGGCTTTAAAAAGAAGTATTGAAATTAATGCTAAGCCAATTTTTGTAACATCAATAACTACAATTGTTGGTTTTTTAAGTATGAATTTTAGTGAAATCCCTCCATTTCGAGAATTAGGAACTGTCGTTGCTATAGGTGTATTATGTGGACTAATATTTTCGTTATTTTTCTTACCAGCTGTACTATCAATTTTTGGTTTTAAAGCCTTGATGAAATTTAAACTTAATTTTATTGGTAACTGGTTTGAAGCCTTGGGTAAATTTATTGTTAAACAGCCAAAAAAGGTTTTAATCATTACGAGCGTTTTATTTATATTAATTTCCTCTTTCGCGTTAAGAAACACTGTTAACGATATGTTCCTAGATTATTTTGATCAGGACATGAAATTCATTAAAGACACCAAGTTTACAGTAGATAATTTAACTGGAATTTATACGATGGAATTCTCTCTCGGAGCTGGAGAAAGTCAAGGCGTTACTAATCCGGATTATTTAAATAAAGTAGAAGAATTCACCAATTGGTTTAAAGAACAAGACAAAGTCATTGATGTTAATTCTTTTACAGAAGTAATTAAAACGATTAATAGAACCATGAATAATGATAGTCTAGAGTATTATCATATTCCAAACGATAAAAAAATAATAAGCCAATACCTTTTACTTTATGAAATGAATTTACCAATTGGTAGAGACATTAACAATATGATTAATTTTGATAAATCTGCTTCTAGGTTTAGAGTATCTTTTGAAAACTTATATAGTAAAGACTTAACTAAAATTGAAAATCTTGCCAATAAATGGTTAGAAAATAATGCTCCAAAAAGTATGTATTTTCAAGGAACGAGTAATTCTGTTGTGGTAAATCATATGACCATGAATAATGTTCGGTTTATGGTAAAGGGCTTCATTGTTGCTTTATTATTTATAACAATCATAATTATTATTTCTACGCGATCTTTAAAATATGGGTTTTTTAGTGTTATTCCAAACCTTATGCCTGGGTTAATAGCTTTTGGTATTTGGGGAATATTTGTTTCAGAAATTGGTATGGCACTAACTTTTGTAACATCGATGACATTGGGTATTATTGTAGATGATACGATACATTTTCTAGTCAAATATATTGACATAAAAAAAGGAGAAGCAACCATAAAAAATGCTGTAATTAAAACGCTAAAAGTAGTTGGTCCTTCACTTTTAAACACAAGTTTAGTGTTAGTGGCAGGTTTTACGGTTTTAATGTTATCTCCCTTTGCACTTAACTCAAGAATGGGATTAATGAGTGCAATAACTATATCATTTGCCTTAATATTTGACCTTTTATTTTTGCCATGCTTAATATTGCTAATTGATAAAAAGAAAACTAAATAAAAATGAAAAAAATAATTTATAAAATTACAAAGTACGTACCCTTTGTTATCGCTATAATACTGCTATCTAGTTTCTCGGTTTATGTTAATCAAGAAGAAGTAAATGCAGACGAAGTCATGAAAAAAGTTCAAGCTTCTATACTAAGTCATGGAGACTATAAGGTTGAAGAAATTATGACTTTAATAAGAAGTAATGGTAAATCATATTCACGAAACATGGTTTCTTTTCATAAAGAGGTAGATAAAAAAGAAGATTTTTCTTTAAAAATATTTAATACACCTAAAGATGTTAAAGGAACAAAATCTCTAATTCATTCATACTTATCCAAAGACGATAATCAATGGATCTATTTTCCTAGTATTAATGCGACTAAAAGAATTGCCAATGAAAATAAATCTGGCTCCTTTATGGGAAGCGAATTTGCAAATGAAGATTTAGGAACTATGGCCTTATTTAAAAGTCGATTTGAATTCATAGAAATAAAAGAATATAATGATGTAGAATGTTTCGTAATTCGTAGTTATCCTAAAAATAAGTATTCAGGTTATAAGTTTATAGACTTATTTATCACAACGGATAATTATTTGCCAATATTTCAGAATATGTATAATAGAAAAGGAAAGCATTTTAAAGACGTAGACATTGAATGGAAAAGATTTAAAGATGAATTTTGGCTCATTGAAAATATTAGCGTAGAAAATCTTAAAAACAAAAGAAAAACAACCTTAAAAAGATTTAATTTTCAGTTTGACGACACGTATTCTGTTTCATTTTTTGATTCTGAAAACATAGCTAATGTGGAATAAAACTTATTGTTTAGTAAAAAGTAATAATTATTATTTTTTAGTTTTATTTTTTGGTTTATTCTTTGCAAACCACATGTCTGTTAGTGCGCAAGAAGTTAAAAAAGAAAATGTATCAAAACAATTTTTAAGAGGAAGTATTTCAGCAGATTACTCTTATTTTAATAAAACACCATTTAAACAAAACCAACTTTCGCAGTATTTGTCATTATTAATAACGGGCGAATACAAATATGTTAAAGGCAAATTTAAGTTTACTGCAGAACCATATTTGCGCTTAGATGCCATAGATACATATAGATCGCATCTCGATATGCGTAATTTATACCTAACCTATTGGAACAAAAATATTTCAGTGAATGCTGGGATGAGGTTATATACTCTCGGAAAGTTTACAGGATTTTCACTAGTAGATATATTAAATAGAATTGATGAAAAAGAATCAATTTTAGACTTTAAAAAGTTAGGGCAACCGAGTATAGATATAAAATATTTAAGAAAGAGTTTTACCTTTGAAATTTATTTTATGCCTTACCTGCGATCGGTTAATTTTAATGCAGATAAAAGCCGTTTGTTACTAATTCCATTTGAAATTGATAACAATGCCAAAATTTTTGAATCAAAGCATAAAGAATATTTTCCGAATATAGCATCTAGAATTGGGTATAAAAACAACAACACAGAAATTGTATTAGGTTATTATCATGGTTATAATAAAAATCCAGACATTATATATCAGCCAGCAAACCAAACTTTTACAGAATTTTATCCTATAATGTCGCAATGGAGTTTAGAATGGCAATCTATTTATAAAGGAATTACATTTACTTCAGAACTTATTAACCAAACATACAAGGGTAATAAAAATTATTTTGGATTGCATGTAGCATTAGGCTATGACATATCTAAACATTATCAGGGAAGTTCTACTATGAACATTAGTATAGAATATATAAATGATAAATATAGAATTAGTAGAAATGCTCCTTTTGGAAATAACTTTATTACGCTTTATCGTCTTAATTTAGGAGATATTAATAGTACAGTATTTAGTGCAAAAGTTTTTTCTAATCAAGATTTGAAATATCATTTTTTCGATGTTAACCTTACCAGAAGAGTGTTAAACGAATTTAAAATAACTGGAAAATTTAGCTTTTCTTCAGGACGTATTGAAGAAGATAATCCTTTGTATTTAAATGATTTCAATACATATTCAGGAATAAAAATAGACTGGTTTTTTTAAAATGATTTATGTTAATTATTTAGAAATAGATTCTGTATCCATTGAAGATATTGCAATAATTAAAAAAAATATTCCTGTAAACTTTCAAAGAAGAGTATCTGGAAAACTAATAAGTTCAAAAAAAAGTCTTTTAGGAAGAGCCTTACTGTATGATTACTTAATAAAAGCAAAAAACAAACCTGTTAATAAATTAGTTTTCAAACTTTATAAATCTAAAAAATTATATATAGAAAATGAGTTCTCCTTTAACATTTCTCACACAAAATCCTATGTAGCATTAGCAATAACTAATGATGAAAAAATAACAAGTATAGGAATAGATATTGAAAAGAAAAGAGAAATTTCAAACTTAAATAATTTATTAAACTATTTCACTGTTCGTGAAAAAGAAGCAATACTTAACAATACTAAAAAAAGTGAAGAATTTTTAAAAATTTGGACAAGAAAAGAAGCCTTATATAAAGCAATAGGCAAAGGAATATATCATGCAAATAGCTTAAAAATTATGTGTTTAAACAAAACAACAAAATGCTCAAATAAGTGTTGGCATCTAGAAAGCTTTAAATTAAACAAAAGCCATATAGCTAGCTGTGCAACAAATATAAAATCAAAAATTGTTACTAAAGAAGTAAAAAATATTGAAATTATTGAAACCCTTAACAAAAGAAACAACATTAAATAGGTTTCTATTATTTTTCTAAATGAAACATCAACTAAATTTCACGCTAAAAGTTTTAAGCAATACTGTCTATAATCCTATAACAATCTTTGAAAAGATTAAAAGTATTTATAAAGAAAGTATTCTGTTTGAAAATAATAACTCTAAAAAAGGGCAAAATTTCTCTTATTTATGTTTCAATTCTATTGCGCATATAAAAATAAAAAACGAGAAAATATATCAACAATTTCCAGGCGAAAAAGTGAAAACTAAAAAATTAGATCCAACAATTAATGTTGTTAAATATCTACATGATTTTATCACTAAATTTAAGGTTGCTAAACATAAATACGATTTTATTAATAACGGGCTTTTTGGTTTCATGTCTTACGACAGTGTTCGTTATTATGAAAACGTTTCAATAAAAAAAAACAAAAAACTTAATATACCAGATATATTCTATAATATATATCAAAGCATAATTGTAATAGACCATATTAAAAAAAAGACCTACCTATTAAATTATGCTAAAAAACCTAATGAAGATTTTTCATTAATAGAAACAATTTTAAAATACTATACCCATAGTAAAGGTTCTTTTAAAAAAATAGGAGAAGTATCAAGTAATATTAATGATACTAAATTTAAGTCCATGATAGCAATGGCAAAAAAACACTGCTATAGAGGTGATGTTTTTCAATTAGTATTATCAAAAAGGTTTTCACAAAAATTTAAAGGAGACGAAATAAAAGTATTCAAAGCTTTAAAAGAAATAAATCCATCTCCATATATGTTTTTTTATGATTATGAAGGGTTTAATGTTTTTGGTTGTTCTCCAGAAGCACAACTTATAGTTGAAAAGAATATTGCAGAAATTCACCCAATAGCCGGAACTTATAAAAGAACAGGAATTGAAGAAGAAGATAAAAAATTAGGCGATTTACTATTTAATGATAGCAAAGAAAATGCAGAGCATGTTATGCTTGTGGATCTAGCAAGAAATGATCTTAGTAGAAATGCTAATAAAATAAAAGTAGAAACCTATAAAGAAATACAATTCTTCTCACATGTAATACATTTAGTAAGCAAGGTAACTGGTAAGAAAAACAAAGACATATCAACAATGCAGTTAGTAGCAGATACTTTTCCTGCGGGAACCTTATGCGGAGCGCCAAAGCATAAAGCGATTCAGTTAATTGAAAAATACGAATCAATTAGTAGAGAATTTTATGGTGGAGCAATTGGTTATTTAGATTTTGAAGGCAATTTTAATCATGCGATTATGATAAGAACCTTTTTAAGTAAAAATAAAACATTGAATTGGCAAGCAGGAGCTGGAATTGTAATAGATTCTACAGAAGACAGCGAGTTAAAAGAAGTATACAATAAAACAAGTGCTCTAGTGAACGCACTAGAGTCTGCAAATGAAAAATAGAATATGAAAAAAATTTTAGTCATAGATAATTACGATTCGTTTGTTTATAACCTTGTTTACTATTTACAAGAACTAAATTGTCAAGTAACTGTAAAAAGGAATGATGTCGTAACATTAAAAGAGATTAATGATTATGAAGGTATATTGTTGTCACCTGGCCCAGGAATTCCAGATGAAGCAGGATTATTAAAAAAGATAATTTCAACTTATGCCAGTAGTAAAAGTATTTTAGGAGTTTGCCTTGGACAACAAGCTATTGGCGAAGTATTTGGCGCAAAACTTATTAATCTAAAAAATCCTTATCATGGTATAGCAACCCATATAAATCAAAATGGGAAAGATAAAGTTCTCTTTAAGGGTTTAAAAAATAAATTTGTTGTAGGTAGATATCATTCGTGGGTTGTATCAAGTAATCTTCCAGATAGTTTAGAGGCTACATCGTATGATGAACATGGCAATGTAATGTCTTTACAACACAAATCTTTAAATATAAGAGGTGTTCAATTTCATCCCGAATCTGTACTTACACCAGATGGTAAAAAAATGCTTAAAAACTGGATAGCTTAGATACCAATTTAACCCAAATAGCATATATTTGAATATGAGTATTGACATTATAGGAGCAGGAATTGGTGGTTTAACTTTAGCCTTAGCCTTAGAGCAAAAAGGTATTAAATATAGAGTATACGAAGAAGCAAATGAAATTAAACCTGTTGGTGCAGGAATTATTTTAGCTAATAATGCAATGCAAGTATATGAGAAATTAGGGTTAAAAAATGAAATTGAAGAATTAGGCTGCAGAATGCAGCATATGAAAATTACAAATACTAATTTAAATGCCGCATCTAGTGTAGATTTAAGTTTATATGAAAAAAAATATGGCGTAAAAAATATAGCCATACACAGAGGTGAATTACAGAAACTATTATTAAAAAAAATAGATCCTAAAAAAATACATCTTAACAAAAAACTAGAGAGTCTTGAAAAAAAAGAACCTTTCCTTTTAAATTTCTCAGATGCAACCCAAGTTAAATCTGATATAGTTATTGGTGCAGATGGAATTAACTCTATAGTTAGAAATTCTTTTTTTTCAAATTCTAAAATAAGAAAAGCAGAACAAGTATGTTGGAGAGGAGTAACAAAAATTGAAACTCCTAAAGAATTTAAAAATGATTTAAATGAAGCTTGGGGTGGAAACGAGAGATTTGGTTTTATAGAAATCTCAGAAAACAAAGTATATTGGTATGCTCTAAAAACAATAGATAAAAGTATTAATGAATATACAAAAGATGATTTAGATCTTTATTTTAAAAAGTTTCATCCTTTTGTTAAAAATCTTATAAATGCTACACCTAAGTCACAAATTCACACTGCAGCAATCACAGACCTGAAACCCATCTCTAACTGGAGCGGTAGTAATTTTTGTTTAATAGGCGATGCCGCACATGCAATGTCACCTAATATGGGACAAGGAGCTTGTCAAGCAATAGAAGACTCTTATGTGTTAAGTGAGTGTTTAAATAAATACACAACAGAAAAAGCTTTTTTAAAATATCAGGAATTAAGAATAGAAAAAGCAACAGGCTTAGTTAATTTAAGCTGGCGATTAGGTAAAATGGCACATATTACAAATCCATTTCTTATTAAAATTATACGTTTAATATTTAGGCTAACTCCTTCTTACTTTCAAAGACTACAATTAGATAAAATATATAAATTAGCAAGTGTATGAATTACTTTCTAGAAATAATATTAAGCTTAATTTTTTTCCTAATTGGAGCCATTCATTTTTCATGGGCTTTTGGTGTAAAATTTGGATATGAAGAGGTAATCCCTAAGAATGAAAAAGGAGAAAAACTTTTTTCGCCTAAAAAACCAGAATGTATTATAATGGCTATGATTTTCTTCTTATTGGTTATTTTTTATTTAATTAAAGGGAATTTTATTTCTTTAAAAATATACGAATGGTTATTAGAATACTCAGGCTGGTTTATTTCAATCTTATTCTTAATTAGAGCTATTGGAGATTTTAAGTATGTTGGGATTTTTAAATCTATAAAAACAACAGATTTTGCAAAATGGGATAATAAACTATATGTTCCATTATGCCTTATAATTTCTCTTATCGCAGTTACTATTCAATTAATAAACTAAAGTCAAAAAAAATATTAAGACTTTAGTTTATGCAGCTATAAAAATAGCACTTTACTCTTTTTACTTTTAAAAAAAAACTCCTGCCTTTGGCTACTATTCATTAAAAAATATTTTTTTTGAAAAGCATTTATCTAGAGTAAATTCAACAGTTATAAGCCTAAACACGCATGTTGATTTAATATTTTAAGTAGTCTTCTATTCTTTAAAATACTCGCTTCTCAAGCAAGTATTGCTTAAATCTAAAAATATACAATAAGAGATTAAACATTATAAATCTAATTTATCATTTAAATTATGAGTGAAACTAAAAAAGACAAACCATTAATTATTGCAGGACCTTGTAGTGCCGAAACGGAAGAACAGTTATTAACTATTGCACATAGCTTAAAAAAAACAACTGTAGATGTGTTTAGAGCTGGAATATGGAAACCGCGTACTCGTCCTGGTAATTTTGAAGGAGTTGGTGAAATTGGTTTAAAATGGCTTAAACGTGTAAAAGAGGAGACCGGTTTAAAAACAGCTATTGAAGTTGCTAACCCAAAACACGTGGAGCTAGCCTTAAAAAATGATGTTGATGTCTTATGGGTTGGAGCAAGAACTACTGCTTCTCCTTTTACAATACAAGAGATTGCAAATTCCTGTAGAGGTATAGATAATCTTGTGCTTGTAAAAAACTCTATTAATGCAGATTTACCATTATGGATTGGGGCAATAGAGCGATTTTATGGGCAAAATCACACCAATTTAGGCGCAATACATCGTGGGTTTTCTAGTTTTGAAAAAACCAAATATAGAAATATTCCCATATGGGAAATCCCAATAGGATTAAGACAAGAATTTCCAGATTTACCACTAATTTTTGATCCATCGCATATTGCAGGAGAAAGAAGTTTAATTTATGAATTATCAAAAACAGCAATGGCATTAAATTTTAATGGTCTAATAATTGAAACGCATAATGATCCAGATAGTGCTTGGAGCGATTCCAAACAACAAGTAACCCCAGAAAACTTATTGAGTATGTTAAATGATCTACTAAATAAAAAAGAAGTGCTTACGCTTAATCCATCAACAGAAAAACTATTAGAACTTAATTTTAGATTAGATACATTAAAAGACCAATTAGGAGATGTTTTCATTAAGAAAAGAAAGCTAATAGACCAAGTAGAATCAAAAAAAATAAAAAAATAAAAACACTATAGTTCTATTTAAAACAATAAACATATGATTAAAGCAGATATTCTCATTATAGGTGCTGGCCCTACTGGGTTGTTTACAGTCTTTGAAGCTGGGTTATTGAAATTAAGGTGCCATTTAATAGACTCTTTACCTCAAGCAGGTGGTCAATGTGCAGAAATATACCCTAAAAAACCTATTTATGATATTCCAGGATTTCCAGAAGTATTAGCTGGAGATTTAGTAAAAAACTTAATGAAACAAATAGAACCATTTAGTCCCAAATTCACATTAGGAGAAAGAGCAGAAACAATAGAGAAATTTGAAAAAGGATATATAGTTACAACAGATAAAGGTACTAAACATTATGCTCCTATAGTAGCTATTGCAGGAGGATTAGGAAGCTTTGAGCCAAGAAAACCGGTTATTAAAAATATTTCCAATTATGAAAATAAAGGTGTTGAATACATTATTAAAAACCCGGAGCTATATAGAAATAAAAAAATTGTTATTGCAGGAGGAGGAGATTCTGCCTTAGATTGGTGTATTTTTTTATCAGAAATAGCTAAAAAAGTGACTTTAATACATAGAAGAAAAGAATTTAGAGCAGCATTAGACTCTGTTGATAAATTACAAGTTCTAAAAAATACAGGGAAAATTGATGTAATAACTCCTGCTGAAATCAGCCTACTGTATGGAAAAGAACACCTTAGTGCAATAGAAATAATCAAAGAAGGTGGCGAGTCACTATATATTGAAACAGATCATTTTATTCCTTTATTTGGGTTATCTCCTAAATTAGGACCAATATCTAATTGGGGACTAGAAATTGAAAAAAACGCTATTAGAGTAAATACTTTTGACTATCAAACGAACTTGCCAGGGATCTATGCTATAGGTGATGTTAATATATATCCAGGAAAATTAAAATTAATCCTTTGTGGGTTTCATGAAGCAACATTAATGTGCCAAAGTGCTTATCGAATAATTTTTCCTAACAAAAAAAATATCATGAAATACACTACAGTAAGTGGAATAAATGGGTTTGATGGGAGTAATAAAAAAGCACCAAAACCAACAATAAAAAAAATATACTAGTTATTTTTTATTACTTATCATAGATAATTAGCACATTTTTTATTTATCATTAGAAATACTAGAGTGATTAAAACTCTCAGAAAATGTTTTTTTTCAATTATTTAACCTTAAAACCAAATGTATTTAAAGTTTGACTCTGAAATTGTAATAAAATTTGCATTTTGAATAGAAACTCTTGTAAAAAGATGACTAGAAAAAATCAACCAAAACAAGTCTATTTTAAGAAATGTATTATATATTTTCTTCTTATACCAATTTACTTTTAAAAAGTCGTATTAAAAGCGTTTAAGTGTTTATGGTTTCCTGTAATAGATTTTATAGTTTTATTACTCATTTGATTTACCGTATTATGTAACCATTCTTTTAATTTTGTCATAGATTCAAAGTGCTGATTTTTGTATCTATTTTTAATATACTGCCAAATTTGTTCACAAGGGTTTAGTTCTGGAGCATATGGCGGTATTCTTAAAAGAAAAATATTGTCAGGAGTTTCTATGTTTTTTGTTGAATGAAACCCAGCATTATTAATAACAATAATTTTATATTCTTTAGGTTTACATTCAGAGAAATGTTTTAAATAGGCTTCAAGTATAGTAGTATCTACACCATTTATTTCCCAAACAAAGCTATCTCCATTTATAGGAAAATAACTCCCATATAAATAAGTTGTTTTAAATTTATGCTGATAATTCACAATTGGTTTTGCGCCTTTAGCAGTTAAGGATTTCCCTAAGTGTGTCATTAATCCAAATCTAGACTCGTCTTGAAAATAGAGATTCACAGTAGTGTGCTTATCTTTATTTAGACTAAGTCTAATCTGATCTAGCGTATTAGGTAGTTTTTAAAAAGCAGTTACTGCTTTATCATGTTTCTTGTAATGAGATTTTCTTGGGCTTTTAAGTTTGGTCTTAAAGTGCTCAATTAAATACTTTCTTAATAAATGATAACTTACCGAACATCATATTCTGTTTTTACCCAATCTACAGCATCCCAATACCCTAAAAAGGGTTAATGACTTGAATAGACTCGATTTGATAATCCTTGATGAATTTCTGAGGTAATAATTCTGGATTTAAGGTTTTTTGGCTTATCAATTAATAAACCTTCAAGACCTTCAGAAATGTAAGGTTGAATCCACCTTTCTTGTGTACGTAGATTTATACCTAAATAAGTCGCTAATGCTTCTCGTGTTTTAAACCTACCTTTTTGAAGTTCTATAAGCCAAATCACACGTTTTTCAACACGATATGATGTTTGTTTTTTTCGAAGAATAATGAGTTCTGAATAACTTTCTTTTATTGGAAATTTTCTTGCTGTAGACATAGCTAAAGACACAAAAATATTACGACTTTACAAAATTAAATTAGTATTACATATATTTTTAAATAAACACTATTAATCTGAAATGTATAAATTGGATTTCATATTTATACAAATAACTAATAATGATTTAATTATAAGTTTAAAAAAATTACCTAAATTCAATTAAGATCTTATACAAGAGAAACTTAAAATAAAAAAACACTCAAAAAATGAGTGTTTTTAGTATTAAATTTTCATACGATAGACAATAATAACAGTTTTCTTTTTTAGAAAATCAATTGAAATTATAGTATGTTTTTCATCAAACAGCAGACCTAATTCTAGATTTACATAATCTTGAAAGTTCTTTGGTTCTTCACCAAAATCTTTCAAATAGTACTTATGGTCTTTTTTCGTAATAATCCGAACTTGTTTTAAATATTTCATTTCAACCAAATCTCAGAAGCTTTATCAAATCCACACCATCTATGATTTTCATCATAGCCACGAGAAGCTAATTCGTGACGAATTAGTTTTTCAAGTGGTATTTTAGCGTGAAGTATATAACGTAATATTTCGCCATCAACTACAGAAAATATTCCTGTGATTTTATCCCAAAAGGGAAGCGAGTCGTTTCGAATTCTGATATGTCTAATGTCATCATAAGTCATTTCAGAATAATCCTTTGGTAGAATATCCAAAAAAGGCAATTCCAGTTCTTCAGAAGTAGCTTCTTCAAGTACAGCCCAATTATTATCTGGACCATGAATAACACCAAAGTTAATTTTAGCAATTCGGTATTTAAAATTTAGCCACATGGCATGGTCAATAGCTTTCTGTTTGCCATCAAACAGGTCTAAATAATTATCATTTTTCATTTTTTGGTAGTTTAGAAGTGGTGTTCTGTTTATCGTTAATCTTAGATTCAATAACACGTCCATTTAAAGAAATAATATCTTCTCGAGACGATTTTGGGTCTGCTCCTTTTTTACGCAACAAACGTTGAGTATTAAATAGGGAACGACACTTAATATTAAACTCGGTATAATTAACAGCTTCATCTTTATTCTTTAAAGATTTCACATAAGCGTCATACAATTGGGCATTAGACATTTGATTGTCCTTTGCTTTCATAATGATATCTAAAACAGTACTTGCTACTGTATTAAGTCCACGTTCAGCTTCCGAAAGGTCAAAGCCTAAGGCTTCAATCTTTTTTTGTTGAGAATCATCAGCATACTTTAGCAGCACACTAATATCACGTCTATAATCTTTTAAACGGTCTACCACTGCTTTTTTTTCATCTTTAGCAGTTTCAATTTTAGCATCTGTTTGCTCTAAAAGCATTTGATCTGTTTTGATGTTTTCAATTAAAACATCAACAATAGTTGCATCTTTCATAATATTTAATTTTAAAGGTTATTATTTAATTATTGCATTAACCATAGCTTATGGATTGTTAGCTCGTCGCGAGTAAAACGTCCTTCAGCTATAATATTTGTTATTTCGTTTTCGGCTTCTTCTTTGGTATCAAAAAAATAAGATGGTTTTGTTGTCACCGCAGAAACATCCTCAGCGAGTACATCACTAGTAAAAATGGTAAACACTTTTTTGGTAGTTCCTGTTTTTAATAGAAGGGAATGATAATTCGATTTATCATATTAGTCCCAATCACTAACAGGCTTACTAGCTAAATAATGGATTTCATTATTCGTTCTAGTAAAGAAAGTATCAACCTCTTTTTGTGAGTAGCTTGTCGTATTTGTCATACGCTGTTCAATACAATGGATAGTCCAATGTAGCACTACAGAATCTCCATTAATTAATTCAATGAGTTTCCCTCGCTCCATAAAACCTAGTGCATTTTTGCTCCATACATCTTTGTATAGCCAATAAATCATGTCACGTAATTCACTATCGGTATAATGTTTAATCAGTTCATTTGATAATTGGGTTCGTCCAGCAGTTTCCATAAAACCATCAAGGTCTTTTAAGAAAAACAGAATGCGTTTATAAGCTCTTAATTTCATAAGTCTTGATTTTTAGGTTCACAATGGTTTTCTATCGTTGCTAAAAGGTGATTATAATCTCCACTTTTAGCTACAGTTAGTACTAAATCTATTTCAGCTTGTGTCCAGCCTTCTTTTTTGGCCTGTCTTTGAAATACTCCCATAATCATAAAGGCATTTCCGTTGACGCCAACCAAATCTAAGTTGACGGTTTTTTCAATTACTTTTTTCATATTTAATTGTTTTTGAGTTAAATTTTTAGTGTTTGCAGTATTCACGAATAGTTTCGACCAGATGATCGTAATCGTCGTGTTTTGTTGCTTCAGAAATAACTACCTGAATGTCTTCTTCGCTCCAAGATTCTCTTTTTGCAATATGCTCAAAGAGTGTTAAAAGCGTTTTAGCTGTGCCTTTAAATCCTCTAAGATCAAGGTCTATCATTTTATTAATTGTCTGTTTCATTGTTATAATTTTTGAGTTAATTAATCCAAAGGGAAGTTTGCAGTTAGCACTTCAGTTTTTGTTTTATGTTTTTTAGATTTGGTTTGATTTGCTGAGTCGAGTTGTTCTATAGATTGCGTATGCCAACCATTACGTTTGGTAAATTCATTTAGAATGTCGGAAGGGTAACTGCTTAAAATAAACTTGCCTTTAAGCGTTTCTAATACTTCTAAAAGTGCTTTAAAATCGTCTAGAGTATAATTACCATAATGTCCCATATTCGAATTAAAATAAGGAGGATCTATATAATGAAACGTATCCACACTATCACGATGCTTTAAAATTTTTAAAGCATCGGTACATTCAATTTGAGTCCCTTTTAATCGGTTTTTAAGTTCTGGTGTTAGTAGTTCCTTTTTATTTTCCCAACCCATCGCTTTTGTGCCTTTGGTATAACAACCAAAAGAGCCAATGCGTCCAGAGAAACCCATATTTGTGAGTACAAAAAATGCCCAAGCACGCTGTAAATCGGTAAAGAATACTGGATGCTTATACATATTTAAAGCCACGTTATAGACGACTCTTGAATAGGCAGTAACTGTTATTTTAGATTTAAGCGCTTCAAAATCTTCATGAAGTACTTTGTAAAACACAGTCACAAAAGCATCCGTATCATTAATAATTTCATTCTGTACTTTGGGTTTTAAAAAGAAAATAGCTGCTCCACCAGCAAAGGCTTCGGTATAAATGCTATGTTTTGGTATTAAGGCGACAATTTTTTTTGCTAAATTTTGCTTACCACCATAATAGGTAATTGGTGTTTTTATCATAAAGAGATAAAAGTTTTATAACCAATCACTATCGGAAAAGGATATAAAACCTTCAGAGGTTAAAATAAGATGGTCTAGTAATGTGATGTCCAATAATTTGGAAGCATCTGAAAGTTTCTTAGTCAATTTTTTATCAGATTCAGAAGGAGATAATTTTCCTGATGGATGATTGTGAGCAACAATAATAGCCGTTGAATTGGCTAATAAAGCTAATTGATAAATCTCTTTAATGTTTACAGAAACACCTGTAGTATTTCCAACAGCAATTTCACTTATACCAATAACTTGATTGGCATTAGTGAGTAATAAGACCCAAAAGAATTCTTTGTAATCTATACGCTTATCATCTATAAATGTGCGTAACAAGCGTTCTGAATCTTCTGACGATTTTACAATTCTATTTGGATTTAAAATAGGGCGTTCGTAATGAATTTTTACTTCATTAAAGGTTTCGACTTTTAATAAAAGGTTTTTGGGTTTTGTTTTCATTTTAAAGAATTTATTAAGTTATAGAATGGTGTCTGCGCTAAATGGGTTTGAAGGTTTGCCATCAATCATTAAGCGCAGGTAAATAGAAAAATTAGCTAGAGAAATAAAGTCTTCGGTTTTAAAGACAGGATAGAATTCTTTTGCCATAAGGTTGGCATCGGTAATTCCTAATCTAAAAGCTACAATGGTTCCAACATTACCAAGCACACTTGCGCGCACACTTGGGTCTAGTTGGTGTAAAAATTGATTAGCTAATACAAGTCCAATTTTAAACTTTCGGACTTGAGCCAATAATTCTGCAATGAGTTCTGTTCCAGAAATGGTTTGAAACTCATCGATGTACAAAAAATAAGGAATACGGTCTTTTTCTAAAATATCAATTCTTGAAAAAGAGGCTGAAGCTAGGGAAGTGAGTAGTAAACCACCAAGTATATTTGCAACGTCTGCTCCAACTTGTCCTTTAGCCAAATTAATAATCAGTATTTGTTTAGTATCAATTATTGTTCTTAAAGACAATTGTCTTTTGTTTTCAATCAATATTTTACGAACCATAGTATGGCTTAAAAAGCCACCAAGTTTGTTCATAATGGGCAACAAATCGTTGGGTTTATATTTAGGAAATTCTTTAAGCCAAAAGGTTTTAATGTCTTGGTTTTGAATATGGACTAGGCATTCATCACGATATGATTTCTGATGTAAAAGTTTTAGGATGTCCGACAGCTTTGCTGAAGGCTGATCCAATAATGTGAGCAAAATCATTCTGAGAATGTGTTCCATTTTCATTCCCCAAGCCGATTTCCAATTGCGTTGAAAAATTTCTAAAATATTGGAAGCTACCAAAGAGCGTTTAGCAGGAGATACAGAACGTAATGGGTTATAACCATAGTCGAGTTCTGGATTAGTAACATCAAAATAAATAATGTTACTATTGCTAAATCGGTCTTGTAGCTTTTCGTTAATCTCGCGAGAGGCATCTCCATGTACATCTACAAAAGCAAATCCGCGATTGGCTTCTGCGTCTTGTAGCATGAGTGTTTTAAGGAGGGACGTTTTACCAGATCCAGATTTACCAAAACAATAGAAATGAAACATGCGATCTGCTTGTTTAATGCCAAATAATTTTTGGTTGTTTCTGAAATTGGAACGTGCAAAATAACTGACGTCATACAAATTTGAATGATGCCAATACATAATATGAAGAAGGGTAATTAATTGTAAATAGTATTTAATTGTGTACAGTTTAAAAACTGTGGAAAGAACTCTTGCTTTATTTTTTATCTATGGTACATTATAAACTTCTTAATAAGGTCTTTTTTACGTTCAACTTACTACTATTATAACATAATTGTAGAAGAGAAACCATTAGGGTTTTAGTGAGAGTGTCGAACTCTTGCAAATTTTTATTTTATGAAATATACTATTACAAGTAACTTAAATACAAAGAAACCTCGTTGGGCGAAAGCCTCGTCTTTTTTGTGTACTAAATTATTTAGTATTTAAAACAGACTAAAGCAACAGCGCGTGTTTATTTATTTTCTTTAGAAGTAATACAACAGCCTTTTTTTAAATGGCTGTCGTCCTACGACTAGGTTATATAAAAGACCCGCCAGATTGCTTTTGGCGGGTCTTTTATGATTATGAACATTACAGATTCTATACAGATTTATTTAAATTGGAAACAGACACATACAAGTGCAGCCTTTACTTGTTATAAAATTAGGTTGGAGCAGTTTGAAGCCTTCGTTGCTCCTAAAACAAAACTTACCGAGATTGATGGCGATGATATTGTTGCTTTTCACAGAAGCTTAGAAAACAAATACAGTTTAAACACTATTGCTTATTCGGCTAGAGTGCTAAAAAACTTCTTTTGGTTTTGGCACGGAAGAGGGAAAACAGCTTTTAATCCAAAGGAAATTATTCCAATTCGGTTTATAAGTGCAGATAAGGAAATTGTAACAAGTGACGACCTTACTGATATGAGCGATTTATTAGAAGTTAATAACCTGCCTGACTTACAGAAAAAACTCATTATTCATTTATTATGGGATACTGGAATGCGACTGAGCGAACTTTTAGATATTAAAATTTCGGACATCAACGAACAGGGAATTGATGGTTTGCGAACTGCAAAAGTTAGAACTAGAAAAAGTATGCGGTATAACCTCGTTATTTGGGGAGCAGATACTAATGATTTGATGAATCGTTACTTAGGAATGCGTTTATGTATGGATACAGAAATGCCAAATTTATTAGTAAATCCAAAAACAAAGAAAACCTTTACACCAAGAAGCATACAACGTTGGATTACTGAACTTGCAGACCTAGCAATGCTAGACAAGAATATTACTCCACATAGCTTTAGACATGGTAAAGCCAATTATATTTTGGATCAAGGCGGAAGTGTGCGTGATGTGAGTGCATTATTACGACATGTTAAACCAGAGTCTAGCTTCCAATACATGCAATTGTCTAAAAAGCGGTATGAAGATGTGGCTAGACGATATTTAACTACGTTTTCGAATAACATATTACAAGCGGTTTAAAACAATCTTTTATAAGGTTGTTTTTTATTTACTTTAAGTATATAATCTATGTCAGTACTTTCAGCTATAAATAAGTTTTAGACACTCTCAGTGATTTACAAGTTATAATACTTTGTATTTAAGTTACTATTAAGTTTCAGAAACGATATTTCATACTACGTTAAATCTCATAGGGCATATAGCCCTTAAAAATATAGGTTACTAACGTCGTAAAATACCGTTTATGCGACATCAGCTAAGAGTTGTCAAAGACTTATTGGATTATTTCCTAAGGTTGTAGTACATAACAATTGAATTTTAGTATGACTAAATTTTATAATGTCGTGACTCGAAAAACTATTAATAATAAGATAAGCGACAAACATATTTATCACAAAGTAGGAGTTGTAAAGGTGACAGAAAATGGCGGTTGGTTTTTACAGTTGTATCAACAACCAGACACAAACTTTATGATTTTTCCAAATTATAAAGAAAACTTACCAGTTATTGATTTTGAAGCGCATGAAACTAAATAACACAACACCAGTTCCTAATGTTTTTTTTGATAAGCATATTGCTAACTTAAGTGGTTCTGCTATTCGTGTTTATCTTAAAATTATTCGTAATCTTTTAGGCTGGCGAGATGAAAACGGAAAAGTAAAACAACGCGATTGGATTGCGCATTCTCAGTTTGAAAAAACAGGGTTGTCTAACCGAAGTGTTACTAATGGTATCCAAGAACTTCTAGAACAACAACTCATTAAAGTATCAGACTATTTAGATAACGATTTAACAGACCCATTTAAACGTAAAAAAGCCAAAAGAGTATATTACGCACTACAACTGGAAAACTCTGAAAAAACTACGTTCTACAACGAAAAAACAAAAGAAATACCAACGCAAAATTTGCGTACTACAAAAGAAATTTCTTTACCAAAGTACAACGTAAATGAACGTATTCCAGACCAGATACGAATAGAACAACTTAAACAGGAGCAACAACGTAAACAAATGCAAAGAGATAGCTGGTTGTAGTTATCTCTTTGTTTTTTTGTTGCTAAAAGCTAACGCTTTTAAAAATTATTTTAGCAACTGAACATTTTCATATTTCTATTTTCAGTAAACAAATACCTTCGAAAACTTAATAATATTATTACTATTATACTTTTGGTATATCTTAGTAGGGTTGTTAAAAATAAAATTTTAATATTTTCGGTTTTACATCAAGTGTTTCCTACAAATTTACTATATTTAAATCTCCATATAATTAAGCATTTTGCAAACAAATTGTTTACGATTTACCGTATTCACCATTAGCTATAACACTTTAGATTTACTATATCTTATCTAATAAATATTTCGTTTTAAAAATATGATTAAAATAATACAGGAAAACCCTGAAAAAGTAGACACCATAGCAATATTCATTCACGGATTTATTGGTGGTGAAGATACCTGGATAAAAGCAAATAGTAGTAACCCTTTAATTAGCCCTGTTTTTAAAATCGATACAAATTTTAAAAAGAAAATAGACGTTGGTTTATTTCTATATCACACGAAGCTCTTAGAACTTTTTCCAAAAACGAAAGCAATAGTAAAATTTATAAGTAAAAAAAAGATTCGTAAAAATTTACCTATTGAAAGTTTAAGTGATTTGTTATCAACTCAATTAAAATATAGATGTAGTGATTATGAAAACATCATACTTATTGGACATAGTATGGGAGGATTGGTTGCAAAACAATTTATACTAAATGACATCAAACAGAACTCCACTTCCAAGGTGAAACTCTATATATCATTAGCTACACCACATTCTGGTTCAGATTTAGCAACATATGGTAAAAGTATTATATCTAATTGTCAAGTAGAAGATTTAGCTCCATTAGGCAATAAAATTAGTGACTTAAATGCAGAATGGGTTCAATGCAAATCGTTACCTCAAAGATTTTATGCTCAAGGCTTGAATGATGATATTGTTCCAAAAATATCAGGCATTGCATTAGATAGAGATAAGATTGAACCGATTTACTCAAATGACACACATTTTAGTATAATAATCCCTGATAATGATGATGATGTAATTGTACACGCTCTCAGGAAAGAATTAGGAGATTTCATAAAGAACAAAGAGCTTCAAGAAATTGAACATAAGGATAAATTTGTAGATGACGGACAATATGATGAAGACCTATTTGTTTTAAAATTATTAATGGCAGATGTTCATGATAATTTAGTTGGGAGCTCCAAACAAGCTTTTTATAGTGCTGAATTTACTGTTAGAAAATTGAATAGATTAGGAGTAAATGTAAATGAATTAGACTCTCTTTATGAAAAAGTTAAAGAACTATTTATGTTAGAGTTTGGATCTTCATTAAACGGTACTCATATAGATTCCAGCGCATTAGTCACAGCAATTCATAAGGAAATATTAAGGGAAGATAAAAACCATTTAAAATCATTATATACTTCTCTTCAATCATTTCAAAAGTTTGGAATGTTACATCAATTAGCTTCCATAGATAATGATATTTGGTGGGCAAAAGACAATAATATAAATTCTTTGGAAGAGTTTAAAAAACAAATTAATCAGAAATAATAGTGGCTAGAATACCGATATATATACCTGACTCTGAAGTTTATTTAAAACTTGGAAAGTTGATATTATTATTAAATGAATTATCGACAAATTCAAAAAAAGAGCCGATACTTACTTTAGAAAAAATTTCGATTTTTGAGTTTTTAACAAAGCATCCTATGCTTTTAAATAGAATTCTTTATTTGAAAAATAAAGAATTAATTGATTTAAATAATTCAGAGAAATTTTCTATTGAAGCATTATTCCTTGATAGAGGCCCTTTATTTAATTTCTCACAAAACAAAATATTACTTAATCTTTTAATAGGGTATAAATTCATAAATGTCAAAATAAAAAAGGATTTTGAAGTAAATTATTTTATTACCGAAAAAGGAATAGAATATGCTCAAAACCTAGATTCTCAATACTTTCAGCGCTTGAAACGTATTTATGAAAATATTACTCCAATAAAATCTTTAAGTTATTCTAATATTAATAAACTAATTGAACCTTATCTAAATTATGGCATTAAAGATTAAAATACCAAAACTAATTATTAGTAATTTGGTTCTTATAGGACATAGAAAAAATTATAATATTCCTTTTAATAGTGGTTTCAATTTGATTTACGGAGATTCTGATACCGGAAAGTCAAGTATTTTGAATTTAATAAATTATTGTCTTGGTGCAAGCTTTGTTGATTTATATGATGAAATAGAATTGGCAGGAGATTATTGTTTACTAGAGGTTCTATTATCTGGGGAAAAATATACAATTAAAAGAGATATTTTTAATCCAAAAGCAGAAATTGAAGTTTATAGATGTTCATATGATGAAACGGATGGTGTTTTCCCTAAATACTATTCTCCAAATTATAGTAAGATTAGTGAAGATGGTTACTTTTCAGAGTTTCTTTTATCATCAATGAATATACCTGTTACCAAATTAAAACAATCACCAACAAAGGATGATTCTAAAAGTGTAAGATTAAGTTTCCGTGATATATTTAGATTTAATTATTTAGATCAAGATAAAGTTGGTAGCAAAAAATTATTAGGTGAAAATTATTTCTATTTAACAAAATTAAAGGAGACGTTTAAATTAATGTATAATGCTCTTGATATACAAATTTTACAATTAGAAGAATCGATATCAGAATTAGTTAAAGAACAGAACGATTTAAATAAAAAAAATAATTCTGTTTCAGGTTTCTTGAAAGAAACAGAAATAGACTCTTTAAAAGTTCTTGAGGAAAGAATAGAAGAAAAAGAAAGAGAATTTATATCATTAAAAAGCACACTTAAAGAAATTGACAAAAGCATATTATCAGATAGTAGTGAACTTGATAATTTAAGAAAAGAAATAAGTGATTTAGAAAAGTTATTACTTGATTATTCGAATGATAGGTCAGTTAAACAACAAGGTATAAAGCAAAACATTGCATTAAGGAATGAATATGCCAATGATATCAGAAAGATTATTGGAACTATTGAAGTCCTAAAAAAATTCCCTAAAATTGAGGATAAAGACACCAGTTGCCCTGTATGTGAACAAAATATTAAACTTAGTGTTCTTAAAGAACAATTTGCAAACACTGATTCTGAAACTATAAAATCAGAACTTAATGGATTAAGACGACGACAGAAAGAATTAGTTAAAATCCATACTAAATTAAGAGAAGATATTTCTAATTACGATTTAGAAATTGAAAGAGAAGCGGAAAATCTAAATGAAATGAGACTACAATTTGATAACCAAACTAAAGAAATTGTTACTCCTTTTATTAGCCAAAGAGACAATATAACATCAAAACTAGGTAGCATTAAAAGTGACATTAAAAATCTGCAACACTTTTATAAAATACGTAATCAACAAACAATTATTGATGCAGAGATTATAACATTAGAGAATAGAGTTACTGCATTTAAAGACGATTTAAAAGTATTAAAAGATTCCGCACCAAGTTTAGATAGAGTTTTTCGAAAATTAGGCACTAATCTAGAATATTTTTTGAAATTTGTTGGCATGAAAAACGTAAATAATATTTCTATTTCTGCAAAGAATTATTTACCAATTATAAGGAATAGAGATTATGAAAAAATAACTTCTGGTGGAGTGAGAACACTTAGTTCAGTAGGTTTTTATATAAGTATGCTTGAATACGCTATTAGCAATAGTGTAAATTACCCATCTCTTTTAATGATAGATACAATAGCTAAATATATAGGTAAAACTAAAGAGACTGATTTGCCAAATACTAGTATAGACGAAGATTTAAAAGAAGGGATGAAGGATGGAACTAAGTATGAAAATATATATAATTATTTAATTAATCTTAGTTTGAAGTCATCAGATAGTTTTCAAATTATAGTTGTGGATAATGATGTCCCAAAAACATTAGAATATAAGCTTAAACCTTTTATTGCTAAACACTATACAACAACACCATCGACAATAAGTGATGAAATTGGATTTATAGATGACGCTTATGAATACGATATTGTCAAAAATAAAAATGATGAATTTAACGATGATTTTGATGTTGACCCAAATGAAGATTTGGAAATGGAATTTTGATATATGAAACGTTAAGAGTTTTTCAATATTTTTATTAAAAATTAATCGATGAAAAAAGGATATAAGCTCCCTATAACACAGTGGAATATTGATGATAGACCTAGAGAAAAACTTATAGCAAAAGGACATCACTCATTAAGTGATTCTGAATTAATAGCTATACTTATTGGTTCTGGAAACAGAGAAGAAAGTGCTGTCGCTTTATGTAAACGTATTTTGGCAAGTGTAAACAATAATTTAAATGAACTTGCTAAAATGTCTATTTCAGAGTTAACAACTTTTAAGGGTATTGGGGAAGCAAAAGCTGTATCAATTATTACTGCCATTACATTAGGGAGACGACTTCGTCTAGAACAAGCCTTAATTAAACCAACCATAACAAGTAGTAAATCTGTATTTGAAATCATGCAACCTACTATTGGAAATCTACAACATGAGGAATTTTGGGTGTTACTATTAAATAATTCTAATGTGATAATTAACATGACCCAATTAAGTAAAGGAGGCGTAACAGGAACTATAGTTGATATTAGAATGCTCTTTAAAAGAGCTATGGAACTACTATCTGTCGCAATCATTGTTTGTCATAATCATCCATCAGGAAAATTGTCGCCAAGTGAAGCGGATAAGAACTTAACTAAAAAGATAAAAGAAGCAGGGAATACTCTTGATATTAAATTACTCGACCACTTAATTATTACTGAAAAAAGTTATTACAGTTTTGCTGACGAAGGACTTATTTAGATAAAAATCGCTCTATTTTTAATTTATATTTTTGTTCTACAGTTTCATTATTTTCAATTTTGGTTACAGCCCAACGATCCATTTTTAACTCTGTAGCGATGTCTTTTTGGGTTAAACCATTCTTACATCTATAAATATATAATTGACCTCCAAAAGTTTTTTTATCAACACCTAAAGGAGGAGTGTATTCTAAAAAATCAATTATTTTTTTCATCATTCGTGGCACAGGTTTTTTATTAGAGTTTTCCCATGTTCCAATTGTAAGTGGATTTATTTTAAGTAACTTTGCTAAGTCAATTTTAGATAATTTCAAATCTAAGCGCTTTGCTTTTATGTGATCAGCAAGCGTTATTAATGAAGATGGATAGTTTTTATGAATTGGTTTAGAGGCGTGTAAGTTGATTGTGCAAATGGGCAACGTAACCTATTCCTTTGAAGGCTGTTAACTTGTTTAGAGAAAGCTTTGCCAATTCATGAATATTATGATGTACAGATTCTAAAATTCTTTTGGAGAGATCTACAGCACTTTCTTTTTTATTTCCTGAACTAATTAGAATGGCTAGAAGTTCTGCAGAACTAAGTACTGAAGCACCTTTAGAAATTAATTTCTCTCTGGGTCTATCGTCTATTGCCCAAGATTTAATGGTTGTTTTTTTCATGTAGTAACTTTTTTTCTAAAGATACAAAACATGTTTAAAATGAACATCAGTCATTATTTATAAGACACACAATATTAAGTTTTATATCTTTGCATGATATTTCTTACGATCTATGAAAATTATTATAGCAGGTGCTGGAGACGTTGGGTTTCATTTAGCAAAGTTATTGTCTTACGAATCACAAGATACATATGTGATAGATTTTGATGGAGAGAAGCTAAACTACATCAATAATCACTTAGATGTAATCACCAAAAAAGGGGATGCTACATCTATAAAATTACTCAAAGAAATTGGTATAGAATCTACAGATATCCTATTAGCTGTAACAGAATCTCAAAATACTAATTTTACCATTTCAGTAATTGGAAAGTCTTTAGGAGTTAAGAAAACCATTGCAAGAATAGACAATCCAGAATTTCTTAAAAACGATCATATAGATTTTAAGAAATTTGGCTTAGATTATATGATTTCTCCAGAAGAATTGGCTGCAGATGAAATTAAAATGCTGTTAAATCAATCATCATTTAACGATACTGTTACTTTTGAAAACGGATTGTTTAATGTAATGGGAACTTCCTTAGATTATAAATCACCTCTTTTAAACACCACTGTAAAAGAAGCTAGAGAAACCTTTTCAAATGTAGATTTCATAACCATTGCTATTAAAAGAGAAGGCATCTCACAAACTATAATCCCAAGAGGAGATTCTGAATATAAACTAGGCGATCAAGTTTATTTTTCTGTACCACATTATAGTATAGACAGTTTATACCCCATTGTTGGAAAAGAACATTTAAAGATTAAAAATGTAATGATTCTTGGTGGAAGCTCTATTGGCTCTAAAACAGCAAGAAACCTTTGTAAAGAAAACTTTAAAGTAACACTCATAGAAAAAGAACGAGAAAAGTCTTTACTCTTAGCAGAAGAATTAAATGAAACTCTTGTAATTAACGGTGATGGTAGAGATATTGAACTATTAGAAGAGGAAAACATTAGAGAAATGGATGCTTTTGTGGCAGTTACAGGAGATTCTGAAACTAATATTATGTCTTGTTTAGTAGCCAAATCTAAAGGTGTTAAAAAAACAATTGCTTTGGTTGAAAATATGGATTACATAAATATTTCTCAAACCATTGGAATTAATACCCTTATTAATAAAAAATTAATTGCTGCTAGTAGTATTTTTAGACATATCAGAAAAGGTGAAATTCTAGCCTTGGCAAATCTTCATAATATAGATGCTGAAGTTTTTGAGTTTGAAGTATTGCCTAATGCAAAAGTCACAAAAAAACCAATAAAAGAATTAAAATTCCCAAGAGATGCCGTTTTTGGAGGAATTATTAGAGATGGTAAAGCATTAATGTCTTTTGGAGATTTTCAAATACAAAGCGGTGATAAAGCAATTGTTTTCTGTTTACCTGAGGCAATTCATATAGTTGAAGACTTATTCCGATAAACATGGGAAGTCTTAATTTTAAAATAATCTATCGGTTTTTAGGGCTTACAGCAGTTCTTAACGGAATCTTTATGTTTATTGCTATTCCTTTTAGCATGTATCATAAAGAGGAGGCTCAAATGGGTATCTTAAATGCTGGAATAATTACTGTATTTTTAGGGTTATTATTGTACTTTTTCAACAAACCAACCACCACTAATATTCATAAAAAGGAGGGCTATCTTATTGTTACATTGGGCTGGCTTACCTTATCTTTTACAGGAATGCTACCCTATTTATTTACTGGAGCAATTCCAAACATAACAGATGCTTTTTTTGAAACCTTGTCTGGGTACTCTACTACTGGTTCTTCTATTTTAACTGATATAGAGTCTATGCCAAAAGGAATTTTATTTTGGCGTAGTGCTACTCACTGGATTGGTGGTATGGGAATAATTGTACTTACCATTGCTATTCTTCCTCTTTTGGGAATTGGCGGTATGCAGTTATTTATGGCAGAAGCTCCAGGACCCTCAGCAGATAAGTTACATCCCAGAATTACAGACACTGCAAAACGTCTTTGGTTAATCTATGTATCACTTACTTTTACAGAATTCTTACTACTTAAGGTAGCCGGCATGACCTGGTTTGATGCAATTAACCATGCAATGGCAACTGTTAGTACTGGCGGATTTTCAACTAAAAACGCTAGTTTATCTTACTGGAATGCCATGCCTTTGGTACAATATATTATCATCTTTTTTATGTTTGTAGCAGGTACAAACTTTGTACTTACCTATTTTGCCTTAAAAGGAAAGGTTCGTAAAGTGGTACAAAGTGAAGAGTTTAGATATTACTTTTTTGGTATTATAGGAATTACAAGTATT
>TARA_B110000037_G_scaffold27652_1_pt1 | contig 59671 bp, 47 predicted proteins | sample TARA_B110000037 | Tara Oceans TARA_B110000037 (sample SAMEA4397196) | marine metagenome | biome: Polar Biome; feature: [MIX] marine epipelagic wind mixed layer (ENVO:01000061); material: water (ENVO:00002006), including particulate matter (ENVO:01000060) such as... | depth 10-100 m | reverse complement strand
AGATAAAATGTTTGAAACCTACAATATACAGAAAGCTACTTATTTTGTTCTTATAAGAGGTACTGCTATCTTGGGCGGTGCAGGAATTTTGCCTTTACAAAAGGCAAAAGATATTATTTGCGAATTGCAAAAGATGTATTTTCTGCCAGAAGTACGAGGAAAAAAACTTGGATTTAACATGATAAATACCTGTTTAGAAGCCGTAAAAAAATTCAGTTTTGAAAAATGCTATTTAGAAACATTATCGTGGATGAAAGGTGCCGAAAAACTGTACACTAAAGTTGGTTTCAAAACTTTAAATAATCCAATTGGAAACACGGAACATCATCGTTGCATTTTATGGATACTTAAACGCTTATAATGACATTAAAACAACTCAGGCTATTATGTAAGGAGGAACTTTCTCCACTTTATCCGCCAGAAGAAATTGAAAGCTTTTATTTTCTATTGCTAGAAGAACGACTCCAATTAAAAAGGGTAACTATTGCACTCAATCCCGAACAAAATATTTCTAAAGAAAACAGTAGTTACTTTAGCGATTGTATTGCACAATTGAAAAACGAAATTCCGCTACAGTATATTCTTGGGGTTACAGAATTCTTTGGGCTTCCCTTTAAAGTAACACCCGACACCTTAATTCCCAGACCTGAAACTGAAGAATTAGTAGCATGGATTATCGACGCAACAGCATCCAATAATCCAATTAGCATTTTAGATATTGGAACTGGAAGTGGATGTATTGCCATTTCACTAGCCAAGCACATTCCAAACTCAAAAGTCTCTGCTATAGATATTTCAGAAAAAGCCTTAGAAATTGCGCATTACAATGCGAACTTACATAAAGTTTCAATCTCATTTAAAAAAATAGATATTCTAAAAGCAACAACTTTACATGCCAAATTTGATATTATAGTTAGCAATCCTCCCTATGTTCGACATTTAGAAAAGAAAGAAATAAAAAATAATGTTCTCGAAAACGAACCACATACAGCATTATTCGTATTAGACGATGATCCCTTAATTTTTTATGATAAAATTGGGGAACTAGCCAAACAATATTTAAAACCTACCGGACAATTATTCTTTGAAATCAACCAATATCTAGGTCAGGAAACGCTAAGTCTATTAGGTCAAAAAGGCTTTTTGAAAACGAAATTACGAAAGGATATATTTGGAAATGATAGAATGATTTCGGCAAACATATAATGAAGGTTCACACTTGAATTAAAAAATATAGTATAGATTTGTTTCCTCCAATTTACAAAGAAAAGTTATGGATATAAAAACGGTAGAGATGTTAATAGGTCATGGGAAAAACCTTTTATTTGAATATACTCCTAAGGTAATTGGAGCAATTGTAGTTTATTTTGTTGGGAGTTATGTTATTAAAATCATCATGAATCAACTAGTAAAGATTCTAGACAATCGAAGTACAGAAGACTCGCTCAAACCATTTTTAAAAGGAATCATTAGCGCGATACTAAAAATAATACTAGCCATTAGTGTCCTTAGTATGATTGGTGTTGAAATGACCTCTTTCATTGCAATATTGGGTGCCGCAGGATTGGCAGTCGGATTGGCATTATCTGGTACTTTGCAAAATTTTGCCGGCGGCATTGTTATCCTTATGTTCAAACCTTTTAAAGCTGGAGATTTTATAGATGCTCAAGGATATTCGGGAACCGTAAGTGAAATTCAAATTTTCAATACTATCTTAAAAACGCCTGACAACAAAACAATCATTATCCCGAATGGAGGATTATCTACAGGCGCTATGACTAATTATTCTTCTGAACCCTTAAGAAGAGTGGATTGGACAGTCGGTATAGGATATGGAGATGACGTTGACCAAGCAAGATCTGTTCTCTTAAAAATGTGTGAAACTGACCCTAGAATATTAAAAGACCCAGCGTTATTTATTGGTATTTCTGCTTTGGCTGATAGTTCTGTTAATTTTGCAGTTAGAGCATGGGTTAAAGCCGAAGACTACTGGGGAGTGTTTTTTGATTTAAATGAAAATATATACAAAACATTCAACAAAGAAGGCTTACATATACCTTTCCCACAAATGGATGTTCACGTACATAATTCCAAATAGGAATAAATGACAACGATCCCTATCAAAACTAATAAACAAACGTATATCTTTGTGGCATGCGTATAGATATTATTACAGTTTCGCCAGATCTAATTAAGAGTCCGTTTGAACATTCCATCATAAAACGAGCGATAGACAAAGGCTTGGTAGAAGTTCACTTTCATGACTTAAGGACGTACGCCCTTAATAAATATGGGAAAATTGACGATTATCAATTTGGTGGTGGAGCGGGAATGGTGCTTATGATAGAACCGATACATACATGCATTTCAGCATTACAAGCACAACGCGCGTATGATGAAATACTTTATATGACACCAGATGCCAAGACGTTAAATCAACGAACTGCCAACACCCTTTCAATGGCTAAAAATATTATTGTTTTAACCGGTCATTATAAAGGAGTAGATCAACGCGTAAGAGATAAGTTTGTAACCCAGGAAATCTCTATTGGAGATTACGTATTAAGCGGAGGAGAGTTAGCAGCAGCCATAGTTTGCGATGCCGTAATTCGGTTAATTCCTGGAGTTTTAGGCGACGAGACTTCTGCGCTCACTGATTCTTTTCAAGATAATTTATTGTCACCACCTGTATACACTCGCCCTTCAGAATATGACGGTATGAAAGTTCCGGAAATTCTTCTTTCCGGTAACTTTCCGAAGATTGATGAATGGCGCGCAGAAAAAGCATTAGAACACACTAAAAATAGAAGACCTGATTTACTTGAGGACTAAATGGATGGTTGAAAACTCACAATTATTTTCCAAATCTACTCTAAACATCCTTAAAATCAGCCTTTAAAATATTTAAAATATTTTTTTGTAAAAGAAAACTAAATCCCTACATTTGCACACTTAAAAATCAACCGCTGACGAGAATCGTGGATGTTGGTTTTAATAAACCATTAAAATAATTAAAATGGCAGATTTAGTAAAATTCGTTCAAGACGAATTTGTATCGAAAAAAGATTTTCCAGAATTTTCATCTGGAGATACAATCACTGTATACTACGAAATTAAAGAAGGTGAAAAAACAAGAACACAGTTCTTTAGAGGTACTGTAATTCAGCGAAAAGGCTCTGGATCTTCAGAAACTTTTACGATCAGAAAAATATCTGGTACTGTTGGTGTTGAACGTATTTTCCCTATAAACCTACCTGCACTTCAAAAAATTGAAGTAAACAAACAAGGTAAAGTAAGAAGAGCACGTATCTATTACTTTAGAGAATTGACTGGTAAAAAAGCAAGAATCAAAGAAGTTAGACGTAAATAATTAGACACTAAACTCAACTACTATAATCCCGATTTGTGCTTCAAATCGGGATTTTTTATTTTCAATAAATATCAATAAGAATAGTTCGCATACTGTTTATAATTAGACAGTTAAACACTTCTAAACTTCGCCTATCTTTGTAAGAGAGACTACGGTAAAACTTGTTTTCAAGTCGTTTCTAAATGTTCTTGAACAACGTCTTTTAAATTCTGATAAAACGGAATCTATATAAAGTATTTAGTATACAGTGAGAATATATGAATTGGAAAAGCAGTCGTCGGTTGATTCATTGTGCGTAAATTTTGAAAAGCGTTTACAATAAAGCGACTTATAACTTTATCGGAAAAACGAAGAAATGAAAGAACATAGGACTCCGTAAAACAATACTAGGTTGCGCAACAATTCATGTAAGTTTGACTTTACGTATGCGAAATGATTCCTAAAGAATAATTGAAGATAATCGAGAAGAGTTCATGTATAAAAAATTAGTTGAACGAGATATAAAATGTACCTCTTGTTCTACATGACTCCAGCAACAGAGGATCGTAAACGAGCATTCCCTGAGTATGGTTTTTTTATATATTCATTAAAATAAACCCCTATTTATTTAAAATTCCGTAATAAAAAGACGAATAAATACTGAATTACACGTCAAAATTCCCTGATTAATTATTAAATTTGCTCGCCACTAAAATAATCAAAATATGACGCGCAATACATCAATCATACATTACACGATTACAGACGAAGCACCCGCTTTAGCAACGTATTCTTGGTTACCCATTGTAAAAGCTTTTACACGTGCTGCGAATATTGAAATTGAAACTAAAAATATTTCATTAGCATCTAGAATTTTAACGAATTTTCCTGAAAAATTAACGGATGGCCAGATACAAAAAGATGCCTTAATAGAATTAAGTTTGTTGGTTGAAAATCCTGAAGCGAACATTATTAAGTTGCCAAACATTAGTGCTTCACTGCCTCAATTGAAAGCTTCGATTGCCGAATTGCAAGCCAAAGGATTTGATATCCCAAGTTATCCAGATGACGTTAAAAATAGTGAAGATGAAGCGGTAAGATCTCAATATTCAAAGGTATTGGGAAGTGCTGTAAATCCAGTTTTGAGAGAAGGGAACTCTGATCGTAGAGCTCCAAAACCAGTAAAAGAATTTGCTCGTAAAAATCCGCATTCAATGGGTGCTTGGTCAAAGGAATCGAGAACACATGTTACCACAATGAATGGTGGTGATTTTGCAGCGAACGAAAAATCTGTAACCGTAAAAGAAGCTACTTCTGTCACTATTGAGCATACGTCGGCGCATGGAGAAATTACGGTATTAAAATCGGCGTTTCCATTGCTAGAAAAGGAAATTATTGATGGTACAGTGATGAGTAAAAAAGCGTTAGTTGCTTTTATAGAAAAAGAAATTACCGCTGCAAAAGAAAATAATATATTGTTTTCATTACATATGAAAGCAACGATGATGAAGGTTTCTGACCCTATCATCTTTGGCCATGTAGTAAAGATTTTCTTCAAAGATGTCTTTGATAAATTTAGCGCTGAATTTGAAAAAATTGGTGTAAACGCAAATAATGGATTAGGATTTATCCTAAAACAACTAAAAGGTTTGCCTGCTGATACGCAAGTTGAAATTGAAGCAGCATTTAAGAATTCAATCGCTAATGGACCTGATTTAGCCATGGTAAACTCCGACAACGGAATTACAAACTTACATGTTCCTAGTGATATAATTATTGATGCTTCAATGCCTGCAATGATTCGTAATTCAGGTCAAATGTGGAATGCTAAAGGAAAGTCCATAGATACAAAGGCAATGATCCCCGATAGTAGTTATGCTGGGATTTATCAAGCTACTATTGATTTTTGTAGAGAGCATGGAGCATTTAACCCAACTACGATGGGTTCTGTTTCGAATGTAGGACTGATGGCGCAAAAAGCCGAAGAATACGGGTCTCATGATAAAACTTTTGAAATTAGTAGAGATGGAATCGTTCGTATTATCGATGCAAGCGGAACAACGCTGATAGCGCATAATGTTGAAAAAGGTGATATTTGGAGAGCTTGTCAAACCAAAGACTTACCAATTCAAGACTGGATTAAATTAGCCGTTAATCGCGCAAAGGCTACCGATACACCCGCTATTTTCTGGCTCGACAAAAATAGAGCGCATGATGCTCAAATTATAGAAAAAGTTGCTACGTATGTACCAAACCATGATACGGCTGGTTTAGATATCCAAATTATGTCACCTAATGAGGCTACTAAATTTTCTTTAGCCAGAATTAAAGAAGGATTAGATACTATCTCTGTAACTGGAAATGTCTTGCGTGATTACAATACTGATTTGTTTCCAATATTAGAAGTTGGAACTAGTGCCAAAATGTTATCTATTGTACCGTTAATGAATGGCGGTGGATTGTTTGAAACTGGTGCCGGTGGATCTGCTCCCAAACATGTACAACAATTTGTACAAGAAAATCACTTACGTTGGGATTCATTAGGAGAATTTTTAGCATTGGCTGCCTCTTTAGAGCATCTCGCCGAAAAAAATAACAACAACAAAGCGCAGATTTTAGCAAATACATTGGATAAAGCCACCATTAAATTATTAGATACCAATAAATCCCCATCGCGTAAAGTGGATAAAATTGACAATAGAGGAAGTCACTTTTATTTAGGATTGTATTGGGCTGAAGCATTAGCGAGTCAGGATGAAGACCCTGAATTAAAAGCACAATTTAGTAAGTTAGCTTCTGAACTAAGAAGTAATGAATCTAAAATTGCTACTGAATTAATTGATATCCAAGGCTCTCAAAATGATTTAGGCGGCTACTTTTTTCCAAATGAAGAAAGTACTTCTGAAGCGATGAGACCCTGTAACACTTTAAATAGTTTGATAGACAATTTCTAATCCAGAAATTATTCTAAATATTTAACGAAAGCCTCAACTCTGTTGAGGCTTTTTTAGTACTTTTGATTTTATGAATTTTATAAAAATTACAGAGCAATCTTCACACTATGATCATTTAGAAAAAATGTCAACTTCTGAATTGCTACAGCATATAAATCAAGAAGATCAAACAGTCCCAATAGCGATCCAAAAAGTAATTCCACAAATTGAATCTTTGACCAATCACATTGTGAGCAAATTAAAAAAAGGGGGGCGATTGTTTTATATGGGAGCAGGTACAAGTGGTCGCCTCGGTGTTTTAGATGCTTCAGAATGCCCGCCTACTTTTGGCGTAAACTCGAATGTTGTAATTGGCATAATTGCCGGTGGAGACTACGCTTTGCGCAATTCTATTGAAAATGCCGAAGATTCAACTGAGCAAGGCTGGGAAGATTTAACAGCATATAACATCTCCAACAAAGATGTTGTGGTTGGTATTGCAGCTTCAGGAACCACTCCTTATGTTATTGGTGCGTTGGAAAGATGCAACCAAAACGAGATCGCTACAGGATGCATTACAATGAATGAAGGAAGTCCGCTCGAACTAACGGCGCTATTCCCTGTTGCTTGTGTTGTTGGCCCTGAATTTTTAACAGGTAGTTCTAGAATGAAAGCCGGAACTGCTCAAAAGTTAATTCTAAATATGATTTCTACTTCTGCCATGATACAACTTGGAAAGGTAAAAGGCAATAAAATGATTGATATGAAATTATCAAATGATAAATTGGTGAATCGTGGAACAAGAATGGTTATGGAAGAATTAAACATACATGAAAAAATAGCAAATGAACTACTTTTAAAACATGGAAGTGTTCGAAACGCTGTAAATGCATATCATGAGCGATCCTAACAATGAAATTGTAAAAGGAATTAAGTTAATGGCTCTAAGCCTGCCATTAATGGTTGCAGGCCCTATAATACTGTCCATTGGATTCAGAGCGCTTAATAATGGTGTTTATATATGGGCCGTTCTTGGAATAATTCTTATAATAGTGGCTATTATTGTCGCATTTTTGGGTGTAAAACATATTCTGAATGGATTATTTGAAAAATAATGAAGAACAACCACTTCTTCTATAAACTATTTCATTGGGAATATTGGCCGTCTTTTCTGTTTTACCTGCCCAATATTCCGTTAGCGCTATATCTTGCCATTAAAGCAAAAAGTCCTGTTTTTTTTTCTGCCACAAATCCCGCAATCAAGAACTCCGGAAATGGAATGGAGTCAAAATTTGACACTTTACAATTAATTCCTGAAGCACTTAGACCTAAATCTATTTTAGTAAAACCTACTGAAAGTTATGTCTCCATCAAAAAAAGAATAAAAGATTCATACATTGAATACCCACTTATTGCAAAACCAGATATTGGGTTTAGAGGCTTGCTAGTAAAAAAAATAAATACTTCTGAAGACTTAAAAAATTACCTTGCAAAATATCCTATCAACATTATCATACAGGAATTTATTTCCCTAGAAAATGAATGTGGTATCTTTTACCATCGAATCCCGGGTAAAAATTCTGGAGTAATTACTTCTATGACGTTGAAAAAATATTTGACAGTTACTGGTGATGGAAAATCATCTATTTCAGAATTAATTCAACATGATAATAGGGCACGAATTTATCATGAAATTTTAATTCCTATCCTAAACTCTAAAATAGACACCGTACCTAAATTGGAAGAAAATGTTGTTTTAAATGTCATAGGAAATCATTCTAAAGGAACAAGGTTTATTGATGGAAATCATCTCATATCAAAACAACTAATTCAGACAATTGACACCATTAAAGATCAAATATTAGGATGGAATTATGGCCGAATTGATTTGAAATTTAAATCTTTAAAGTCTTTAGAAAAAGGTGAAGAGTTTAAAATATTAGAAATTAATGGAATTATCTCTGAGCCCACTCATATTTATGATACTTCAAAAAACTCGTATTTAGATGCAATAAAATCAATTGCCGACCATTGGAAAATTCTTTATAGAATAGCGACGAAAAATCATTTTAGATATCAAATTTCTTATTCTAATACATGGGAGTTCATTAAAGAAATGAAAGCACTTATATTATACACTCGTATAATTAAAAGATTAAACCTTTAATATTTCATTCTTGGGAGTAGTTGGATTAAAACCAAAATCGGCATCTGGAATATCAATTCCCAATTGAGATATAATATAACCTACACTTGCAAAATGATGAATAGCATGACTGTGAGTTTGTATTAACAACCCCCCCAAAGTATATTTTTGCTCAACTTTACCCATTCCTAAATCATCCACAACCACTATAACTTTCTCAAAATCGAAGGAGTTTAGCACCTCTAATTCCATTTTTATCTTTTCAAAATATGAAAGTCCTTCTACAATCTTCAATTCAACTTCTTCGTTTCGCTTTCGAGCAGTCAAGTCGACTTTTGATTCTGAAAGTCCTTCAAAAATACAATCAAATACATCTAATATATGCCTCATATGTATTCCTATACTTGAATGATACGGTGCTATTGAGGTATTACTATATTGTTTGTCTGAAATCGAATTGAGTAATTTAACCCCTCTATCCAAGTTTGCCGTAATCGCTGAAATCATAAATTATCGCATTAGTTTAGAAAGTGTGTCGTAAAGATAAAAAATATTAACTTTAATAATTACCATTATTAAAGTTAATATTTACCATTATTTGAACACTCTATTTTAAAATCTTTAATTTCTTTTAATCTATAGAACATTTTAATACTAAAATTCGATTTTATTAAAAGATTTATAAACTATTAGTTTTCCTAAATTTATTACTTTTATATCTTATTTTTTCAAATCTATGGATTTTAAAAATCACTCATTAATAATCATTTTCAGTCTACTTGTTTTTATATCAAAATCGGTGAAAGCTGATACAAATATTCCTCCAACAATTAACGCTGAAGGAAATCAGGTGTATTGCCCCGGTGAGATTATTAATATTTGTAGTGATATATCCATTGTTGACCCAGATGACACAGGTATTGAAGCCATATATATCCAAATAGCTGCTGGTTATCAAAAAAATGAAGATACCCTCTCCCTCAATGGATCACATCCAACTATTTCAACTGAATGGAACAGCACCGCAGGAAAATTAAAGTTAAGCAGTTCAACTACCGGAGATGTATTGTATACTGATTTTATTGCTGCTATTTTAGATATTGAATTTAGTAGTTCAAATCAAGCGGGAACTGCGTCACGAGAATTCTCTATAACTATTGGAGACGCTAACTATTTGCCCTCTACACAACATTTTTACGAGTATGTTTTTGATTTAGGAGTTACTTGGTCCTCAGCCAAAACAAAGGCTGCTGCTAGAACCTATTTCGGATTAAAGGGATATTTAATCACCATAACATCTTTTGAAGAAAAACAACTCTCTGGAGAACAAACAGAAGGTACTGGTTGGATTGGTGGAAGTGATTCTCAAACAGAAGGTGTCTGGAAATGGATGACTGGTCCAGAGGCTGGCACAACATTCTGGAATGGATTAGGGACTGGATCTTCTCCTAACTATGCTTTTTGGAATACAGAAGAACCTAACAATTCTCGAGATGAAGATTATGCACATATCACCGACCCAAGTCTTGGAATTCTAGGATCATGGAACGATTTATCCAATACAGGAGCATCAACAGGTGTTTATCAACCAAAGGGGTATATTGTAGAATATGGCGGTATGCCTGGAGATCCAGTATTGCATATTTCTGCAAGCACAAGAATTCAAATTCCAGAAATTATTGAAACAATTTCAAATGCGAGATGTGGAGAAGGAATCGTTCAATTAGAGGCTAAGGCAGATTTTGGAAGTATTGACTGGTATGATGCTGCTGGAAATTTTCTAGGTACAGGCAGTACCTTCAATACACCCATAATAAGTGAGCACACAACATACTTTGTAAAACCAGCCTTAAACAATTGTTTAACGATTACTGCTCTTCCTATAACTGCCTATGTGTACTCATTTCCTGTTTTAAATTCGCCCCCCTATACTTTAGAACAATGTGATGATGATTTCGACGGCTTTAACCTTTTTAACTTAACAGAAATTAATAATGAAATTATTTCTGTAATTTCTTCCATAACATTTACTTATTTTAAAAATGAAAATGATGCCGTAAATAACCATCATCAAATAGATAACTATTTGGCTTATAAAAATAATACCGTAAATACAGATACCATTTGGGTAAAAGTTGAAAATGAATTTGGATGTTTTTTGGTCATGCCTGTAACTTTGATCGTAAAGCCATCTGCCATTCCAATAAGTTTTTTAGAAACTTATTATAGTTGTGATGATGGCCAGAATATAAATGATGGTATTGCAACATTTAATTTTGACGATATGACTTCTAAAATTGAGGCAATTTTCCCTATTAATATCGATGTATTTTATTACAAAACTGAAGAAGATGCCATCAGCGAAATTAATAAAATCTCTAACCCTTCAGAATATCAAAATTCTGAGAGTCCAGAAATACAAAAGATTTGGGTGAGAGCTGATAGTGCATTCGAAAATGATTGTTTAGGCTACGGACACCATATAACCTTAATAGTAGAACCCGTGCCTCAGTTTGAGGTCAATCCTGAAACTATTATATGCTTAAATTCACCATTACTAATATTAAGTACTTTTAATCCAAGTGCAACATATAATTACGAATGGACTAATGAACAAGGAATCATTATAGGAAACGAAACTGAATTACAGGTTTCATCCGCTGGCACCTATTCAGTGATAGCAAACTATATTGCGGCATCTGGGAAAAATTGCATTTCTAATCCTAGATATATTAATGTTCAAGAATCTATTATTGCTTCTGTAAGTATTGATGATATACAAATTACTGATGACTCTGCAAATAATACAGTTACTATTAATAATGAAAACAATAATTTAGGAATCGGAGATTATGAGTTTTCTTTAGATACTGAATTTGGTTCCTATCAGGACAACCCATATTTTGAGAGCGTTTTACCTGGTATACATACGATCTACATTAGAGACAAAAACAATTGCGGATTAGCACTAATAGAAATATCGGTCTTAGGTTTTCCTAAATTTTTCACCCCTAACAATGATGGTTATAATGATTCATGGCAAGTTCTTGGAGTTAACGCTGATTTCTATACAAAATCTGTTATCTACATCTATGATCGATTCGGCAAAATATTAGCTAAAGTAAATTCTCTAGAGCAGGGATGGAACGGAGTATATAATGGCACAGTTCTTCCCGCAGATGATTATTGGTTTAGTTCGATGCTTACCGATAAAAATGGAATTCAAAAAGTTAGAAAAGGGCATTTTAGCATTATAAGAAGATGATAAAACTAATCTTTTAAATTAAACCCTAATAAATTTAATTTATTATATGTATTTATTACTTAATTTTACATAAATTGATAAGGATTTTATTCTCTTATACGAGAGATAGATTATCTATGTAATATTAAAAATTATTATTACAAATATGAAGTTAGATGCAAAAAGAAGATAAAAGTATAAATTTTCGGATACTTTTAATTCTGTTATTATTTCCAATAATAGTTTTATCTCAGTTGAGTAAGACGCATTATATTCCACCATTAACCAGCGCTGAATTTGGGAATGCAAATCCAGAAGAACAATATATTTATATATCTACGCCTAGCACAAGTAACATTTCTTATACTATTAAGCCTGCTGGACAGACCATATCCAGTTATTTAACGGGTATTGTTTCAAACACAAATCCTGCTGAACGATATATAGGGACAGGGAATTCTCAATTATTTGCTGCGTCAAGTCAAACAAGTGTAATAACAAGTAACAAGGGTTATATTGTTGAGGCTGAAGGCCCTATATATGTATCATTTAGAATGAATGCTGGAGGCGGTGCCCAAGCAGGCGCGTTAGTTAGTAAAGGACTTTCCGCCCTAGGAAAAACTTTTAGGGTTGGTAGTTTTACCAATGAAAATCCCCAAAATAATTATTTGAATTTTGTTTCAGTAATGGCCACTCAAGACAATACCAAAGTAACTTTTAGTGAACTTACTCCAGGAATAATCATTAAAAATTACAGTGGTACAACACCAATAGTAGTAACTTTAAACAAAGAACAGAGTTATACCATTGCAACAAACAGTTCTGATAATTCAACAAGCAGAGATGGTCTCATTGGAACACTTATTAAATCTGATAAATACATTGTTGTGAATTGTGGCTCTGCCAATGGAAGTTTTCATAACGGTGGTAGCAGAGATTATGGAATTGATCAAATTGTTGGTTTATCAAAAGTTGGAAAAGAATATATTTTTGTTCGGGGAGGTGGATCAAATGGTTGGGAAAATATATTGATCGTTGCTCACTCCAACAATACCAACCTAAGTATTAATGGTGCTTCAATTGGGGTAACAATTAATGCAGGAGACTATTACCTTATTGAAGGAGATAAATATAATAATGCAGGAAACATGTATGTAGAAACGACCGAACCTGTATTTGCATATCAAGGTGTTGGCGCAACTACAAGTGAGGCAAATCAAGGAATGTACTTTGTACCTCCTTTAAGTTGCGAAACAAGAGGTAATTTAGATAATATTGCACATATTGAGGACATAGGAAATACCACCTACTCTGGAGGCATCTCAATAGTTACAAAAAAAGGTGCTACAATTACCATTAATAACCAATCTACAACGAATTTTAATACTGCTGGACCAAGCAATGTAACTGGCAATCCAGACTATGTTACCTATAAAGTAACAGGGCTCTCAAATAATGTTTCTGTACAAAGCGATGCGGAATTGTATTGTGCCTATTTTAACTATAACGGAGCGGCAACATCTGGGAGTTTCTATTCTGGATTTCCTTCTCCTCCAGAAATAGATTTTGATGCAAAATTTGAAACCTTAGGGATTTGCATTCCAAACATTACTTTATCCGCATCCAATGGTGATAACTTTGATAGTTTTGAGTGGCACTATGATGATGGAAACGGATTTTCTGGAACAGGAATGAAGGATGTCGACTTTACACCAATAGACCCTGGAACTTATAAATTGATTGGTATTTTAAACTGCTCAGGTCTTGAACTTGAATCTCAAGAAGTACTCGTAAGTATTTGTCCAGATGATTTTGATAATGATGGTATTATAGATAATATTGACGTAGATAATGACAACGATGGCATTTTGAATTGTGCTGAATCTAACGGCGATCAAGCTATTAATCTAACAAACATTAATGGAGGCGTAATCCCTGTTGGCGGCTATTCTTTCACAGGCGTTTTAACACCCGTAGGTAATCTTGGAAGTACTATTAACGGAGCCTCAAATGGAACGTTTATGAGTGAGGTTCCAAATAAAAATGGGACCCCCGTTACCCATATTCAATATCGTCTTAACTTTAATAAAAATGTAAACCTTAGATTAGCATATCCAACGTCGTCAAACTTAGGCAATGGATTCTTAACTCATGACGCAGCGTTTACCATTCAAGTACCAAATACGAGAACGATTACCTTATATGATCCTGATGATCAATTATTGGTCGACACTAATTATGACGGAATTTTCGAGGCCGGTGTAACTCTAATTTCCTCTTTTGAAATACGATTCAAACTTACATCTAGTTCATTAGCATTTGGAGCAGGTACATTTAGTTTCTATGCAAACAATGTTGATGGGTTCACATATACTCATAGTAACAATTCAACTACGAATGCAAATCAGGCTACTTTTGAAATTTCGGCTACTTGTGTTGCCTTGGATTCAGATAACGATGGAATTGAAGACAGTATAGACGCTGATAGTGATAACGACGCTATACCGGATATCATAGAAAATAAAGGAGCGATTTTGACTCTTAGCAATAGTGATATGGACAATGATGGATTGGACGATATTTTTAATACTAGTGACCTACCGCTAGATTCAGATGGAGATGGAATTTTTGATTATTTAGATTTGGACAGTGATAACGATGGCATATTTGATTTAGAAGAGTCAAATAGTTTATTTCCTGATTTAGATTTTGACGGACACGTTGATAATGCCGCTACTACCATAGGATTAAATGGTTGGATAGATGCCGCAGAAACAGCGCCTGATACTGGTTTAATAGGTTATACTATTCGCAATACGGATACAGATATAACTCTGAACTACATTGATAACGATAGCGACGGCGACAATTGTTTTGATGTTTTTGAAGCAGGATTTTCTGATGCTAACAATGATGGCTATTTGGGTGATTCGACAATTACTGTAAATTCAAATGGAATTGTGACCACTGCTGTAGATGGATATACAACTCCAAATAGTAATTATTTAAATGGTGCCCCAATATTAATTGAAATCCAACCATTTGATACAACCCCATGTGCTCTTACAAATGCATCTATTTCTATAGAATCTTCAACTGCTGAAACATATCAATGGGAGGTTAGTACAGACGGCATCAATTGGAATATCCTAATTAATGATACTATCTATAGTAATTCTCAAACCAACACATTGAATATTAATAGTATATCGTCAAGTTATGCATCTCATATATACCGGGTATATTTAAATAGAATTGGAAATTCTTGTGGGCTTTACTCAGATGAAGTGTCTTTAACTGTATTCGATTTACCTGTATTAAATGCACCTACCATTTATTCGCAATGTGATGATGCATCAAATGATGGAATAGCACAATTTAATTTGACCTTAGAGCAAATCAAAGAAGAAATTTCTCCGAATTATATAGCCGAAAATCTTGTCTTCACTTACTTCAACAGTTCCATTGACGCCCAAAATGCTTCTAACCTAATTGCATTTCCTTCTACCTATAAGAACCTTACGCCTTTTGTCACAGAAACAGTTTGGATCCGTGCTGAAAATTCGAATGGGTGTTTTAGTTTAGTTTCTATTGACTTAGAGGTCAATCCATCAAGCGCAGCATTATCGCAATACAATCCAGCACCGATGTATCAATGTGATGATGGTGCAGCTGTCAGAGATGGAATATCTACATTTGATTTAACACCTGTTCATGATTATATCTCAAATGTGATTTTTTCAACGTTTAGCACTTCCGTTCATTTTTACGAAAACTTAACAGATGCCGAATTAGAAACAAATGAAATTCTAAATATTTCAACGCATCAAAACATAAATTTTCCAAGCATTCAAACTATATGGGTCCGTATAAAAAGTGATCTAGGAAACAATTGTTTGGGTCTAGAAGGTTTTCCCAATTTATTAAATGTCGAATCGCTCCCTCTTGCCAATACTGTTGCAACTTATATAGAATGTGATGACGATCAAGATGGTACTTTTCCTTTTAACACTTCTAACTTAGAAAGTAATATCTTACATGGCCAAAGTTTAACAAATGTTTCTATAACCTATTTCGATATACAAGGAAATGCCTTAACAGATGAAAACGGAACCCAGATTTCTAGTCCGTTTCCGCCAACTTTTAATTCCAAATCACAAATTATAAGTTATACACTTACAAATAAGAATACAAACGATCCAAAAGGTGCTTGTACAGATAGTAATACACTTGAATTTATTGTAGATCAGCTTCCCATAAATACTGCAGTAACCATCCCGCCACTTTGTGATCCTAAGCCAGATGACGGGCTATTAATTGCAGATTTTGACACCGCTAATTTAGAAACTGATATTGGCGCACAACCTGGAATGGACATCACTTATTTCGACACCAATATGAATCCCCTGCAAGATGCTTTTGGCACTATAATAACGAGTCCATTTCCTAGCTCCTTCACAACTAAAAGTCAAACGATCAATGTTGTTGTAACAAATCCAATCAATACCAAATGTTCCACAACGAATACCATCGATTTTACGGTATATGAATTACCTGATTTTTCGGTAGAATCTTTCAGAATCATTTGTGAATCTGGCCCAAATTCAACGATTACCTTAGAGGTTTATCAAGATAATCCTTCAGAAGTTTTGGACTATCAGTGGACAAACGAAATTGGCGACTTCAATTCCTCAGATAAGAGCATAGAAGTTGCTAGTTCTGGTATATACACAGTTACATTAATAAAAACAGATGGAACCTTATGCTCTCGGTCAAAAGTTATAGATATAGTCTATTCTGAAACAGCCAAAATAACGTATCAAGATGTTACCATTCTAGATGATTCTGACAACAACACTATAGCTATTGATGCTACTAATTTAGGCAAAGGTATTTATGAATATGCGTTGGATGATGCGTTTGGTATATACCAAGATGAATCGTTTTTCGAGAGGGTAATGCCTGGAATTCATCTTGTTTTTGTTCGTGATAAAAATGGTTGTGGAATAGCGTCTTTAGAGGTCTCTGTTGTTGGGTTTCCAAGATTCCTTACACCAAATAATGATGGTCAAAATGACACTTGGAAAATTCTTGGGGTCAATGAAAATTTTTATTCGACTTCTGTAATTTACATCTATGATCGATTTGGAAAGATGTTGGCAAAAGTAAACCCAATGGGATCAGGCTGGGACGGATACTACCATGGTGTATTGCTTCCTTCTGGTGATTATTGGTTTAATTCAGTCATTGTAGACAGCAATGGAAACCAACGCATACGAAAAGGTCACTTTAGCCTTATTAGAAGGTAACGTTACTTTCTATTCAAGAATTGATTTACAAGTAAATTTAAATCTTCCGATATTTTTAATATATAAATTAAGAATCCGTAAACTAGAGAGATTAAAATACTTTTTGCCATAATATTAGCCATTGGAATTACCGTTATTTCCAACGTATACCATAGCAAATATAAACTTAAAATAACACCAAGAACTAGTAAAGACTTTTTAGTGAATGGCTGCATATCCATTTTCTTTTTTACGTACCAAATTTTTACCGTATTAAAAATCAAAATAGTTAAAAGTGTTGCCAGTGCCGCCCCATTAATACCTATTAAGTTAATCAAATAGTGATTGAGAATTATAACTGTTCCTGCCATCCCTAAAGAAATATAAAAAAATACTTTATAATACTTTGAATTTGTTAATATCGTTCCATTAGTGCCCAAAGCCAGTTTATACAATTCTGAGATCGAAATAAATAAAACAATCCAAACACCCACTGAATATTGAGGCTTATTAATAATCCGATATATATCTCCTATATTCAAATTAATCAGCAAAAATAATAGGCCACCTACAATTAGTAGATTTATAGAACTTTGCTTGTATAACTTAAAAACAGCGTTCAAATCATTATTATTCAAACCTTTTGCTGTTATGGGGCTTGTAATTTGCTGCATGGCTCTATTGGGAATACCAATTGTTGATGCTATAAAAACACCCACTGCATAATACGCTAATTCAGGTAATTGCTCAGCTTGAGGGATCATAAATTTGTCTATTTCTAACAAAATAGAGCCTGCAGATCCTGCCAATATTAAATATACGGCATACCCTAAAACCTCTTTAAAATTAGGTAACTTCTTTACTGTAAATTTTGGCGTATATACTGAAAAAGCATAGACGATCATGACCAACATTCTAAGAAAATAAATAAGTACAATTCCAGCTACAAACTCATGAGGAGTCAACCAATTATTATAAACTAACACTAACAATATGGTGGTGCCAACTCTTGCGAAAATTTCTTTTATAAAATTTCCAAAAACAGAATTGAAATGCACCTTGGTCCATGAATAAAACACTTCAAAATACCCCATAAATAAAGCCACTAAAAATATAATATATGTATAATTTTTAATCAAAATGTTTTCTCGAGAGATCCAATTAGAAATACCTTCATACCAAATAACTCCCACAATTACCGTGGGTATTATTATAAGTAGTGGTGCTATCAATGACCAAGTTAAAAGACTGTCTTTCTCTATTTTTGTCTGATAAGAAGAGAAATATTTAACTACTGCATGCTGCATTCCATAGACTAACAATGGAAGGAGCAATGCAGAAGTTGACAACAAAAAAACTATCAAACCGTAATATTTATCTTCTAAAAAGGCTGTATATAAAAACAAGACATTCGCTCCACCAATGGTAAATCCAAGAATTAGGATTAAGGTGTTTCGAAACGATTGTTTTAATACAATTCCCAAAATACTTAAGAATTTAAAAGTTTAACGATTTCTGAATGCATTTTTTCGCCGACATTGTTTCCGTATAAATCTATTGAAAAATCTGCCGTGCTATTTTGAAAGTCTTCAAAGGCGTCCATCATATCTTTTGAATTACTGCCTACTATTCTCGCAAATCCATTGTCTAACAACTCAACCCATTCTGTTTCTTCACGAGCAATAATGCAATTCTTTTTATTAAAAAACGCCTCTTTTTGCAACCCTCCACTATCGGTAATCACCAAATTACAATTCTTCAACAATTCAAGCATATCAAAATATCCAATAGGATCTATAAATTTCAAATTATACGTCAACGCATTATCAATCAAAATTTTCTTCGTTCGCGGATGCAACGGCAATACGACTTGTTTTGTTTTAGAAATACGCTCTAAACCTTCAAAAATGGCCTTTAACTTAGTAATATCCTCTGTGTTTTCCTGACGGTGAATGGTCGCTAATACAAATTCATTTGAAACCAAATTTAAATCTGAAATTATTGATGATTTCTCCTCAGATGTATGACTGTAATACACAACAGCATCTTTCATAATATCACCACAATTTACTACTAGATTGGACAGCTCATCAAATCCTTCATTCTTCAAATTATCGATTGAAGAAGATGTAGGGCACAATAGCAAATCTGATATTCTATCTGTTAATATCCTATTTACTTCCTCTGGCATTTTCATATTAAAAGAACGCAATCCAGCTTCTATATGAATAACTTTGATGTGTAATTTTTTCGCAGTTAAAGCACCTGCGATCGTAGAATTGGTATCTCCATAAATTACGACTGCTTCTGGCTTTTCAATTAAAAGAATTTCCTCAATTTTCTCCATCATCTGTCCGGTCATAGCGCCATGACCGAGTCCGTTTACTTTTAAATTATACTTTGGGTTCGGGATTTGCATTTCTTCAAAAAAGACGGCACTCATATTTGAATCGTAGTGCTGACCTGTATGTACAATAATTTCTTCCAAATCTTGATGGTTTGAAATTACTCTACTCAATACAGCGGCTTTTACAAACTGTGGTCTCGCACCCAAAATGGTAACTATTTTTTTCATGTATTAATTCTATTGTTTTTTAGCGATCACATGCAGTCGCTATCATTCATTCCCGCAAGTGATACCAATTTTAACATGCTCGTTTTTATGAAACGCTCTTAATAATTTGACTCATTCTTTCTGTTAAACTTCTTCTATGATATTGTTCTATTTGGTGAGAATCTACATATAATTTACCCTCCTTATATAATTTATAATACTCTAAAATAGTAGCTTTCATCGAAACTTTATCTTTAAAATCAATAATAACTCCAGAATTCGTCTGCTTAATAATTTCTGATAAATCGCCATCTACAGGGCCAATGGCAAAAATAGGTCGTTTCGCAATTAAATACTCAAATATTTTACCTGTAATAATTCCTTTGGCACTCGGTACATCATTAATAGCCAAAATTAAAACTTGAGACGACTGTTGATACTCTTGAACCTTGTTATGCGAAACATAATCTATCTTTTTAAGATTTGATGCTAATTTATTCATATGAATATCATTCAGACATTTTTCGGAAACGCGTCCTATTAATTTTATTTGCAAATCAGTAGAAAAATTTTTTACTTCTTTCGATAATTCTCGTAAACTTTCCCAAAGTATTAAAGGGTTTCGATCGTCGTTCATCAAACCAATATGTGTCATGGTAAACTTTAAATCTAACTTTTTATTCTCGGTCAAAATATCAGAATCAAAACCATTCGTAACCACATGAATATTTGAATTCAAGGCCAAATAATTCTGTTTCATAGTTTCTCCAACGACAATGACAGCGTCAGATGTTTTCAAAACTTCTCTTTCCAAGTCTTGATGTTTTTTTTGTGATTTAGCACGCAACGGCAACTGATGAAAATAATCAATGTCCGTCCAAGGATCTCTAAAATCCGAAATCCATTTAATTCCTGTTTGTTGCTTTAATTGATTCGCAATAAGGTGCAAACTATGAGGAGGTCCTGTAGAAATAACAATATCTATATCGCTCGAATTCAAATATTTTGTTAAAAACTTAACGGATGGCTTTATCCAAAATTTTCGAGCGTCAGGAATAAAATAATTGGCTCGAATGTACTGCAATACTTTACCCATCAAACTAGGTTTCGAACTTAAAAAACCAGCACTCGTATTTTTATTTTTACCTCGTATATTATTTGGTTCCCATATGGGTTCACGTAAAACTTCTACTCCTTTAGGAATATCTTTTAATAAACTTTTATCCATAATTGGATAATTAGGATTCTTAACAGTATAAATAACAGGCTCTATACCAAAATCTCTAAAATATTTCACGAACTTCAACCAGCGTTGAACGCCACTCCCACCTGCAGGTGGCCAATAATATGTGAGAATTAAAACTTTCACGCAGTCATCGATTCATATAGTTCAACTAATTTCTCTGACGTTTTTTCCCAGCAAAACTCTTCTTCAATAAATCGCTTACCATTTTCACCAAAACGCAAGCGCATTTCTTCATCATTATAATACTCCATTACTTTATCAGTAAAATCTTCAACGTTGCGCTCCTCATGCACCAATCCGGAATTGGTTCTTTCAATCAAATTTTTCTGAGCAATAGCATTACTTACTAAAACTGGTTTTGAAAAACTCATATACTGAAATAACTTATTTGCATAAGCCACATCGTGCTGAATATTTCTATGCAAGGGTGAAATACAAATTGAACTTACCACAATATACGAAGGAAATAAACTTACATTCTGCCATCCTTCAAGATCCACAAATTTTTCAAGCTTTAATTCCTTTATCTGTGCTTTCAAAACGTTATCAGTAGTGTTTTTACCTACGATGACTAATTTAATAGTTGGAATCTTATCTTTTAATTGAAAAATTGCACGTATAGCCGTTTGTAAACCTCTTCTCAAACCTGTATCACCAAGATATAAAACCACAAAATTATTTTGATATCTCTTCACAATATCATTTGATATCACAGCATCTTCATAAAACGATTTTTGAACGGTATTTGGAACCAGTACCATTTTATCTCTAGAAATAGTAGTCCGATCCAAAACCTCTTCGATAAACTCTTGAGAAACAGTTATAACTTTATCCGATTTTTTAATAAACAATTCTTCTTTCTGTTTCCACTTTGCAGGAGAGATCAATTGTTTCCCAGGAAATTTTTGAAGATGGGGATACAACTTCATGATTTCAGGTATATTATCATGAAGATCTAAAACAACGGGTAACTTTAGTTTTTTGTTTGCCGTAAATACGGCCTCTGCAATTCGCATATCATGAATATGAATAGCCTCTATATCATTCTTGATCAAAAAATCATGAATTTTTGAATGCATCAAATAGGTATAAAAAGGAAAGGTATACGCAAGTGCAGACAATTTATATTCCAATTTATTAGATAGATATCGCTTTACCTTAATTTCATTTACGACAACATCCTCATTTTTATCGTAGGACAAACAAAATAAGTAGACCTCATTTCCAGATTTAATCAATGAAATAGCCTCGTTTTCAACCCTCGGATCGGGAGGAAACGTTTTGTCTAATATCATACCTATTTTCATAGACTCTTTTTTTCCGCATATATAGCGTAATATCTAGGCGTAAATTTTCGTAAAATTGGACGAAACCCTATTTTGTGAATTGGGCTTGTCCATTTTTGCGTTTTTTTAATCTCCCAGTCCGATTTTTGAAATAACCAATCAAACTGCCAATCTTCGAACTCGTGATAATGACGATCCCATTCTTCCGTTTTTGATCTATACGCTTTTGCAAACCATAAACTTAAAGGAATAGTAGCTATAATTTTTGTTGACTCGATAGCACGCAGTACATTAAATGGCGCTAACAGGTGTTCAAATATTTCAAAGGCAGTAACAGCGTCTACCTGATGCTTTTGAACGACTTCTGGTAGCACATCTAAATCCTCTCCTTCCGTATTAATTACGGTATAGCCATGTTGCTCCATTATTTCACTAAAAGCATTCCTAGTTCCTAAATCTAAAATAGTTGCGGGTGCTGGAAGCACCTCCTTTAAAAATGCAATAGTGTGATTATAACGCTTATTATGATGGCTCATTCCCCTTTATCTTTTTAGTATATAATATCCAACCAATCGGAATCAGTAGCAAAAATGCATATGAAATTAATGTAATTGTATTTCCTTTTTTAATTATTGTTGGCTCAAATCTAAAGACTATAGTATGTTTACCTGCAGGGATTTTAAGACCGCGCAACACATAATCTACTTGATAGATTTCAGTTAATTGTCCGTCGATGTAAGCATTCCATCCATCTTTGTAATAGATCTCCGAAAAAACAGCAAACTGATCTGAACTTGAAGAACTTTCGTATTTCAATTCATTTGCCTGATAGTTTGTTAAATAAATACTGGCTAAACTATCCATTAGATAGCTGTTTTGGATTTCAGAAGTAAATGAACTACTAATCGTGACTGCTGTTTTGGTATTTAAACGGTTTAAAGCAATGATCTCTTCATTTGCTGAATTCACAAATTTTACATCCTGAATAAACCAAGCATTTCCATTGGCATTATCATTTACCTCTAAGACTTCTTTTCCTGCTTCATCAGCTCCAATAATATACTTTGTATTGAGCATATTTAATACTTCCAAATTACGCTTAGATAAATGAAAATCATATAACTCCTGATAACGTCTTAATTTCGCCGCATGATAACCACCAATTGAATTATGAAAATAGGACGTTGAACCATCACTAAAAAAGTTCTTACTAAAATTCGCCACTCTGTAATAACTTGCGTCTTTTAATATTTCTTTATCTATTGCAGATGCCGTAAAGGGCCTTGATACGTTTCGTGCTGAAGTAAAATTCTGATTGTTTACATATCGTTTATCCACATTAACCAAGTCAAACAAGACTAAAACAGCACATCCTATTAACGCTATCGAATAGTTGATCTTCTCTTTTAAATACAACCATAATACTCCAGCAACTATCAATACAAGAACTAATGAACGAATACTGTCTCCCATAAACAAGGATTGTCTATCAGCAACAATAGCATTCAAATATCCACCTACTTGTTCATCAATTTGTTCTTCAACGCCTGTCTGCGATAAAAATGAAAATAAATTTGTTCCCAACGCTACAAAAACCAATGCAATTCCTCCTACAATTCCAACCGCTAATTTTAAAGCTCTCATTTTTTCAACTTTAGAAATAGTTCCAAAAAAGAACTCCTTTAAGCCTAAAATCCCTATTAATGGAATACACAACTCAGCAATTACTTGTATGGAAGCTACCGCTCTAAATTTATCATATAATGGAACATAGTTGATAAAGAAATCTGTTAAACCCGCGAAGTTCTTTCCCCAACTCAATAAAATTGAAAATACAGTTGCCGAAACTAACCAATATTTATACTTCCCTTTCACAACAAACAATGCCAATACAAAAAGAAAAATAAAAATTGCACCTATATAATAAGGTGCTGCTACAAAGGGCATATCACCCCAATACATTGGTGATAACTGCATCAAATAATGAGCGTCACTTGGACTCATACCTTTATTAACAGCCTTTTGCAAGAAACCTCGCAATTTACTGTTCTCAACTTGTTCAATACTCGTTCCACCTACAAAACGCGGAATAAACAAACTAAAAGTTTCGCCAATTCCATAACTATAGTCTGTTATGTAATCCCTAGATAAACCAGCGCTAATTTCTTTCTCAGAACCATCAGGTGAAACAGTCAATTCACTCTTACTTCTTGTACTTTGACTCGCATATTCTTGCGTTGCTAGTAAACTCGTTGCATTGGTTCCTATCGCAATAAGAACAGCTCCTAATAAAATTCCAATATTTTTAGAAAACCGTACTAATTCTTTATTTTTATAACTCTCAATAAATTGAACAATTCCAAAAATAAGTACTAAGAACATTAAATAATACGTCATTTGAATATGACTTGCCATTAATTCCAAGGACATAGCCAATGCAGTAACAATAAATCCTAAAATATATTTACGTTGAAAAACAAGTAAAATTCCAGATAATACGAGTGGCATATAACCAATTGCATGTGCTTTTGCATTATGCCCAGCTCCATAGAGACTTATAAAATACGTTGAGAAACCAAACCCTAATGCTCCAACAATTGCAAGTCGCCATTCTACTTTTAAAACAATCAATAGAACAAAAAAACCTATAAAACACAAAAACAAATAATCGGCAGGTCTTGGCAAAAAACGAATTACGCTATCTATTTTCTTTATATAATCATGGGGATAATAAGTACTCACAGCATATGAAGGCATTCCTCCAAAAGAGGTATTTGTCCAATAAGGTTCTTCTTGATGTTGCTCTCTAAAATCTATAATTTCCTTTGAAGACCCTATAAATTGTGTAATGTCTCCTTGTTTAATTTTCTTTCCTTCTAATACGGGAGAGAAATAGGCCAAAGACGCAACAACAAATACAAGAATTGCTGCCACGTAAGGAATAACTTTTTTAAAATTCATTTACTTTTTTTTAGCAATTATTCAACCTCTTCATAATCTACATATTCACCAAAATCATTCCCTGAATCTTTCTTTGATCCTGGCTTTTTCTCTACTATAGTTTCTCCTACATCTCCTCTTGGTTCCGCTGGCTGCTGCTGGTTTTTTACACGTTCTTCAAATTTGGTTGCCGCTCTTTTCAATAAAATGGGAGCTACATATTTACTAAACAATTTTAAGCCATAATATATAATAAAAATAATGGCTAATGTTCTAAATAAACTCGTAATATCTGCCTCTTGCATGTCTGTTTGAATATTTATTTCAAAAATAACAATTTGAGCACAACTTAAAACGTTTACATAGATAAAATCTTATATTTGGCCTGAAATAACCCTCGATTATGAAAAAGTTTTGGTTCTTTACAATCTTCTTTATTTTAAAATCCAATTTATACGCACAATACACCGATATTATTAACTCTAATCGACCGGGGAAATCTGAAAGTCCATATTCGGTAGGCACAGATGTTTTTCAAGTGGAATCTGGATTTTTCTATGGACAAGGTGACTCTCAAAACATGTTTTCAATTATTAATCCTGTTGGGGGAAATCTCTTTTTAAGATATGGAAAGTTTAATGAGAAATTAGAAATAAATTCACAAATTATATATCAAGAAAATGACCTTCAATTTAAAAATATTTTCACGTCATCGACTCAAATTGGTGGCATTAGTGCGTTTAATGTCGGAGTTAAATATTTAATTTATGAAAGAAAATATACGGATAAGTCTAAGGAAATTAAAAGTTGGAAAAAAAGAATGGCCTTTGACAAAAATAGATGGATTCCCTCTGTAGGAGTTTATATTGGAGTTCATACAAACTTTGTAAGTGATGATTATAAATCTGACGGGATTACGCCCAGAGTAGCACTTCTCTTACAAAATAATTTTAGCGATAGATTAAATCTTATAACAAACATTGGAACCTCTAATATCTCCTCTGATTATGCTGTTTACACCTATATTGTTACCATGACCTATGCTATAAATCAATTAGTATCCTTTTTTGCAGAACACCAAGGAGATTTAAGCAAGTATGATAACGATTTTCAATTTGGAGGAGGACTCGCCTATCTCTATTCTAAAAATTTTCAATTGGATTTAGCGGTCAGAGCAAGTCTAGGTCCGGTAAAAAGTGGTTATGTTGCAGGGGTCGGAGCTTCTTGGAGATTAGACATGCACCAAGATGAATTAATAAAAGCAAATCAGGGAGGAAAAAAACATAAAAACGATGGGTTTTTCTCGCGCTTATTTAAACGAAAAAATAAATGATCCTCATAAAAGAAGCCATTACAAAAAAAGAAATGAAAGCGTATGTTACGTTTCCATTTTCGCTATACAAGAATAACCCTTACTGGGTGCCGCCAATTATTAGCGATGAAATTGATAGCTTTGATAAAACGTTGAATCCTGTATTTAAACATGCAGAGGCACGCTATTTTTTAGCATATAAGAACAATAAAATTGTAGGTCGGGTTGCGGCCATTATGAATTGGACTGAAATAAAAGAACAAGGTATCCGTAAAATGAGATTTGGCTGGTTCGATACTATTGACGATATTCAAGTTACAAAAGCGTTGCTTGAAAAAGTAAAAGATATAGGTAAAAAGAATTCTCTTGAATTTATTGAGGGTCCTGTAGGTTTTTCTAATTTAGACAAAGTAGGTGTTCTTATTGAAGGTTTTGATCATATTGGAACCATGATAACGTGGTACAATCATCCATATTATAAAACCCATCTTGAAGAACTTGGATATCTAAAGGCAAAAGAGTGGCATGAAAACATCATTCAGTTTGCAAATATAAACCCGAAAGATTTTCATAAAATTTCCAAAATAGTTGCAAAACGCTATAGATTAACATCACTCGATATAAAAAAGGTAGATCAAGTATTACCTTATGTAGACAAAATGTTTGATTTATTCAATAAGTCATATTCTAAATTAGCATCCTTTGTACCAATTTCTAATAACCAAATAGCATATTTTAAGAACAAATATATTAAATTAATAGACCCAGAATTTATCAAATTTGTAGTTGATGAAAATGATGAATTAGTTGCCTTTGCTGTTACCATGCCATCCTTTTCAAAAGCACTTCAAAAGGCGAATGGAAAACTTTTCCCGTTTGGAATATTTCACTTGCTGAAAGCAAAAAGGCAAAACACAGAGGCTATTTTATATCTTATTGGTGTGAGGCCGGACTATCAAAAAAAGGGCGCCGTGTCAATGATTATGGATTCCTATTATAACACATATCAAGAAAAAGGAATCACAAAGTTAATTCGCACACCCGAACTTGAAGACAATGTTTCAGCAAGACAATTGTGGAAAAACTTTAAGCCGGAAATACATAAAAGACGTAGAACGTATTACAAAAATATTGATTAATGCAATTGTTTTATAACCAATATATTAATGCTAGTTCCGATCAATTTACTTTTGACAAAATTGAGAGTCGGCATATTGTTAAAGTTCTTCGTAAAAATGAAGGTGACATATTATTTATTACAAATGGAAACAGTATTTTGTTCAAGGCCGAAATATTAATTGCAAATGACAAAAAATGCTTAGTTAAAATAATCTCAGAAGAAATTAAGAAAAAATCATGGGATTATAATTTACATATTGCAATAGCTCCGACTAAGAACAATGATCGGTTAGAATGGTTTTTAGAAAAAGCTACCGAAATAGGCATTGATGAAATAACTCCAATTATCTGCGATCACTCTGAAAGGAAAGTTATAAAAAAAGAAAGATTAGAAAAGGTATTGATTTCTGCGATGAAACAATCTTTAAAATTTCAATTGCCTAAATTCAATGATCCTATGAACGTTTCTACCTTTATTCAAGGAAAAAATCATGGAGATCTTTTCATTGCGCATTGCGAAGGAGATTCTAAAGAATCACTCAAGTCACGACTAAAACAACGTCAAAGTTTAACCATATTAATAGGCCCAGAAGGCGACTTTTCATGGAAAGAAATTGAACTGGCCTTTAAAAATAATTTTACCCCTGTTACACTAGGATCAAGTCGATTGCGAACTGAAACTGCAGGAGTTGCCGTTGCACAAAGTGTCGCTTTTTTTAATCAATAACTACATGAAGAAAAGAGTCTTATATCTAATCATATGCCTATTAAGTTCAACAATTTCTGTTGCACAAGAAATTGCCATATTAAAGTATGATGGTGGCGGAGACTGGTACGCCAACCCTACTGCTCTACCCAACTTAATCAAGTTTTGTAATGAACAAATTCATACGGAAATTATTGACAGGCCAGCAATTGTAGAGGTGGCAAGTACAGATCTCTTTAAGTACCCGATCGTCTTTATGACGGGACATGGTAATATTTTTTTTAATGATAACGCAGTTGAAAACCTTCGAAACTACTTAACTTCTGGTGGGTTTCTGCATATATCAGATAATTATGGCATTGATAAATATGTGAGACGAGAATTCAAAAAAGTTTTTCCGAATTTGGAGTTTAGAGAAATACCGATTGAGCATTCAATTTACAACCAATCCTATCACTTTAAAAATGGTATTCCAAAAATTCATGAGCATGACAATAAACCAGCACAAGGATTCGGAATTTTTATTGACAGTAGATTGGTTTGTTTTTATGATTATGAAACTGACTTAAGTGACGGATGGGAAGATGGGGTGATTCACAATAATTCGGAAAGTGTTAGAGAAAAAGCCTTAAAAATGGGTGCTAATATTTTACAATTTTCTTTTTCAAATTAAATTAAATTAACGATACCACGATAATTATGAACGACCCACTTAATTCAATTGAAATAAACTTTGATTCAAATGGACTATGGGTCTTAAATATTGCGCTGGCCATCATAATGTTTGGAGTATCTCTTGGAATTAGGATCGAAGATTTTAAAAGGCTTTTTAAAAACCCAAAAATTCTAGCAACAGGTATATTCTCTCAGTTTATTTTATTTCCAGCCCTCACATTTTTACTCGTAAAAGCAATAAATCCTACTCCGAGTATTGCATTGGGTCTGTTTCTCGTTGCGGCTTGCCCAGGAGGAAATATTTCAAACTTCATGACACAATTGGCTAAAGGTAATACTGCGTTATCCGTAAGTATGACTGCTTTTGCTACGTTAGTTTCTATAGTAATGACACCCCTAAACTTTCAAATATGGAGTAATTTACATGAGCCTACCGCAAGTATTTTAAGAAGTGTTGAGTTAGATCCTTTCACACTGGTAAGGTTAGTGTCCTTGATATTAGGAATTCCCTTAATTCTCGGAATGTTATTTAGATACTACAAGCCAACCACAAGTATTAAAATTATGACTATTCTAAAACCTTTTTCATTACTGGTATTTATTATACTAATCATTCTTGCTTTTGGAAAGAATTTAGATATATTTCTAAACCATATACACTACGTTTTGGCTATCGTAATAATTCATAATTTAGTTGGATACTTTTCTGGTTTTTATTTTGCCAAATCAATGAAATTAAATTTTAGAGATCAAAAAACGTTGTCGATAGAAACCGGAATTCAAAATTCGGGCTTAGGACTATTGCTATATTTTGATTTCTTTTATGGTATAAGTGGCTTAAATTTAGGAGGTATGGCCCTTCTCGTTGCCTTTTGGGCTGTTTGGGATATTTTTTCCGGGTTACTTCTTGCGTCGTTTTGGGCTAAAAAAAAATAAAGGAAGTATGCATAAATTTTGGTTAGGACTCGTAAGAAACTATATCCGACTAGGTCTATTCTTTTATTATAAAAAAATAAAAGTAATTGGCAGAGAAAATATTCCTAAAAAAGGTGCCGTTCTATTCGTATCCAACCATCAAAATGCTCTAATAGATCCCTTAGTTATAGGAACAACAAATAGAAGGAATACTCATTTTCTGACAAGAGCTGGAGTTTTTAAAAAGAAAGTCATTATCAAATTTTTTCATAGTGTCCAAATGATTCCTATTTATCGTGTTCGAGATGGGTGGCAGACATTATCAAAGAATAAAGCTATATTTAATACATGCTTCCAATTATTAAATGAAAATAAAGCGCTTGTCATATTTCCTGAAGGTGGTCATAATTTAAAACGAAGTATTCGTTCATTAAGTAAAGGTTTTACTCGAATTATTTTCGGGGCTTTGGAAAAACACCCTCATCTTGATATTCAAATTATACCTGTAGGACTAAACTACAACTCAATATTAGAGTATCCAGGTTCAGTCAGTATTTATTATGGGAAACCGATTTCTTCTAAGAAATATTGGAATAAAAATAATTTTTCATCGTCGGTGGTTGCTATAAAAACTGAAGTAGGAAATCAAATGAAATTATTAACGACTCATATTGACTGTACAACGAGTTACGATAAAGTTCTTGAGCAATTAACTCATTCAAATGCCGATTTTTTGGATCCATTTGCTACTAATAAACAGATAGAAGCTCTAAAATTAACCGAAGAAGTTCCTGTAAACCTAAAAAATAAAAAAAGTTTTCTCTACTATATTTTTGTCATAAACAGTGTTTTTCCTTGGTTGCTTTGGAAAAATTTAAAATCAAGAATAAACCAGAAAGAGTTCATTAGTACGTTCCGATTTGGAATTGGAATCTCGCTGTTTCCTGCATTCTATATGGTGCAAAGCATATTAATATGTTCATATTTTAATCTTAAATTTGGAATATCTTATTTTAGTGCTAGTATATTAATTGGTTTAATTCTAACAAAAACATCGAAAAATCCAAAAGATATATTACCGAAATAAACCTGAAAAACCAAATAAAAATAGATGATGTAATAGAAAAGTAAGGTGTAAAAATTATGGATTTACCCTTTAAGAATTGCAGAAAATATAGCAGAAGAAATTATAATTTTTCTTTTTTAGCCCTTTAAAATTGAGAGATTATATTAAAGTTCAAAGTGAAAAAGTTTTGTTGAAGGCATCCATTTTTTTCAATCGGCACCAGAACTTTTGAAAATAAAACAATATATACCAAGTACTAAAATTAACAACGTCGTCAAAAATATTTTAATAGAATTGAAATTCCATTCCCACATCAATTTAATATCACAAAGCGCACACAACTACAAATAAAAAAATAATGTGGTTTTCTTAAAAAAGAGGCACATCTATTATTCGATAATCGCATCAACAATAAGTTGTTGAACATCGGTTCGAATATTCTCCCTACCCAATGCATTGTTATCCATTGTTGGATACACTCTGTTTGATAAAAACACATATACAATCTGTGTTTTAGGATCAGCCCAAGCAAAAGTACCTGTAAATCCACTATGACCAAAACTTTCATCGGACATACAACCGCACGTAGACTTGCTCTTGGGATCTAACTGGGGTTTGTCAAAACCTAACCCCCGTCGCACTTCTTCATCTAAAAAATATCTCTTGTTAAATTTATCTATGGTTTGTGTACTTAAAAATCGTTCTCCGCCATAAAATCCTTTCTGTAAGTACATTTGCATCATTTTGGCCACATCATTCGAATTTGAAAATAACCCAGCATTTCCACTTACACCATCAAACATTGCTGCTCCCATATCATGGACATGACCTATTAACGTGTCATGTCTGAAATAAGTATCAATTTCCGACGGTACAATTCTGTTTTTAGAATATTTATTCAAAGGATTATAGGTCAATGTATTCGCTCCCAATTTCTCATAAAAAAAGGCGTCATTTAATTGATCCATTTCCTTGCCATACGTATCTTTCAAATATTTCTTAAATAGATAGAAAACGAGTCCACTATAATTGTATCCTGGCTTCTCTAGCAATTCAGAATCCGCTATTCGCTGGTAAATAGTATCTATATAGGATTTTTTTAAGTATAATTTTTCAGAAACTTGGAAAGGGAAATCTTCAGATCTATTAGATGAATATAAAGAAGAAGATAACTTATTTGTATCAACATCTAATGTTTCTTTATAGAAAGGAATCCAAGTAAGCATTCTACTAGTATGAGACAATGCTTTTCTAACAGTAATAGATTCTTTGTTTGTCCCTTTTAAATAAGGTAACAGTTCTCCCAATTGAGTGTCTAAAGTAAATAATCCATCCTCTTCACTTTTCATTATATATGGAAGTCCTCCTAAAATTTTAGTCAATGAAGCCAAGTCATATAGATCTGTAAGACTAACTTTATGTTTTTTCTCATAAGTATGATGTCCAAAACTTTTATGATAAACAACCTTTCCGTAACGAGATACTAATACTTGTCCTCCTGGCGCCATTTTTTTATCAATTACAACTTGAAAAACGGAATCAATTTTATTTAATTTGTTAGAATCCAAACCAACATATTCAGGTATAGAATACCCCAAACGTAGTAAATTTGATGAAAATAACCCATGCCCAACTTTAAAGTCTTTATTTATAGAAACTGGTAATTTTCCCTTTGGCTGTAACGCACCAAATATCATTTGAGCAGAAATTTCTTGTGAGACTTCACTATTTTGATACGATACTATAACACTTTCGATATTGTCAAAACTTTCTACTTGTAACAAACTATATGGGTTAGCAAAAACATCTAAAATAACCGTTTTTTCTTTTGAAATATTTTCTAATTTTTCCAAATCAACCTTTGAAAATTTAAAACTTTTCCAAGGATTTACATTTGATTTATGAAAACCTACAATAACCGTATTATATGATTTAAGTTCATGTATCAAATTGATATCGTCACTGTTTGAAATAACATCAACTTGGGTATATTTATTCAAAGTCTCTACAAAAACTGAATTATCACTATCTCCCAGTTTTACATAGGCAATCTTATTATTTTTTAATTGTTTCACAGGAAAAACAGTTCCTTCATTTTTAACTAAAGTGATTGAGTTTTTTACCAAATCTCTCATAAGGATTTCGTTTTCCTTTGTATTTAATCTTTCTATTAAATTATACGTTTCTAACGGTTTATAATAATGTAATCCTGCCCAATACTTTGTTTTTAAAATTTTTCTAACAGAATGTTCCAAACGGCCAATAGTTAGTTCTCCAACTGTCAGCGCCTTTTTAAATCGCTTAAAAGTGGCTGGAATTTCTAACGGATAATCCAATATATCATTTCCCGCCAAAATAGCCGCCAAATTTACGTCAGCAGAGGTAGCGAAATTAGCAGATGCTTTCATATTTAACGCGTCAGTAATTACCAATCCATTAAAGCCTAATTCATCTTGTAACAGACCAGTAACAATATTTTTAGATAAAGAGGATGGAACTCCTTTTTCGGACTCTAAAGATGGAATACTTAAATGCGCCACCATTACACTCGTTATACCTGTCTCAATAATTTTTCTATATGGATACAACTCAATAGAGTCAAGTCTTTTTCTATCAAAATCAAGTAATGGTAATGTATGATGAGAATCTGTAGCAGTATCTCCATGTCCAGGAAAATGTTTTGCACTGGCAACTACATTATTACTTTGCAATCCTTTTGCAAAGGCAATAGATTTATTTGCTACATTCTCTTGATTTTCACCAAAGGATCTGTTTCCAATAATCGGATTCTTAGGGTTCGTATTAACATCAATAACAGGAGCAAAATTCATATGAATTCCCATAATTTTACACTGTGCTCCTACTTGTCTTCCAAATTCCTTGATTAATTCGTTATTTTGAATAGCACCTAAAGTCATATTCCAAGGATAGCGAAAGGTATTTTTTAAACGCATGTTTAACCCCCATTCTGCATCAATACCTATCAACAATGGCACTTTAGAAATCTTTTGATACTTATTTGTTAATTGAGCTTGTTTAACCGGTAAATCTTGAAAAAATATAAGTGACCCTATATGATAATTATTAATCAAATCAATAATCTCTTTTTCATGTACTTCATCTTTATTTGAAAAGGTAGCTACCATAAATAATTGGCCTATTTTCTCCTCTAAAGTCATTCCAGACAAAATACTATCCACCCACTTATTTTGTGATTCTAAATCCTTAGTAAGTAACGGATCAATACCTTGAGAATTCGCATGTGTCAAACATATAAAAAACAGGGTAATTAAAAATATTTTTTTCATGAGTCCCTTTTAAAATTAAATTATTGCCAATAATTGTTTATGCCAACTTTGTTTAACAGGTACTTCCCAATTAGACACTAATTCATCTTTTGATTGAATCATATTATTAAATACAATGGTATCTTCGTTTACTTTCTCTAGTTTTAGATACTCCTGAAATTCTGCCAATGTAACAGTATTTAGGTTCTCACCCACTTTAAAAGCAATGTTCAGTTTATTCATCAAATCCAAATCAAACTCATCTTCTAACTCTTTAATTACTCGAACTGAAGAATCAATAGAGCAACCAGAAACATTATTGAAATTTTCATCAACCCCCAAAACGATGAATTGATTATATAATATATGAAATGAACCCTTTATTTGTTCCCCATGCCTTAGCCAATTATCTGCAAATTTGCGCAACTTTAATTTCACGCCCTCAGCTTCTTTTTTTGCTAATTCCCTTTTAGATTGGTATATCCAAATACGTGCATTTCCTGGTAATTTATTAAACTCTACAAACATCTCTTCTCTAATTTAATTTCTTTAATAACTATAGTCGAAAAATCAATCAACTTCAAACACTATTATTAAAATAATTTATTATTGAAACTTCTTAATTTTATGGCAGTCAGTACTTTCTTAGTATACAATGGGAAATCTGATTTTTGAATCCAGCCATAATATCCTTGATCTTTTTCTAAAACTTCAGTAACTTTTTTACCCTTATATTTACCAAAGGTGAAAATTTCATCTTCTTCATCATCAAACACTAAAAATCCAGCAAAATCGGCTCTTTTTTGATGCGTAGAGTATTCGCTCAATGATTTTATATCATTCTCTAAATCATCGTACTTATCTAACTGCGCTAATAAAATTTCATACGTTGCATCTGTATCTGCTTGTGCCGAATGCGCTTTTTCAAGATCCTTCCCGCAATAAAATTTATATCCCGCACCTAAAGTTCGCTGTTCTTTTTTATGAAAAATTACTTGTACATCAACAGCAACTCTATTTCTCATATCAAAATCAACTCCGGCTCTTAACATTTCTTCTGCCAACAAAGGGATATCAAATCGATTTGAATTAAATCCTGCCAAATCACAATTTTTAGTCAAATCACTTACCTCATTAGCCAATTCTTTAAATGTTGGCTCTGTTACAACTTTTTCATTGGTAATACCGTGAATATCGGACGCTTCTTTCGGAATTTCAATTTCTGGGTTCACCAACCAAGTTCTACTTTCCTTATTACCATTTGGGTGAACTTTTAATATTGCAATTTCCACTATTCGGTCATTTGCAATATTGATTCCAGTTGTTTCAAGGTCGAAAAATACAACTGGCTTTTTTAGATTTAATGATGCCATTCTAACAATTAATTTTTTGTAAAATTAAGGAATTAAATCTTCCAAATTGATCGCGCTCGTGCTTTATTGGAGAATTAAATCAAACATGTTTTATTTACTTGCGAACAATTGAACATCGTTTTCAGAAACTTGATTTTCGCCTAATATAATTAAGCGCTCTATTACGTTTCTTAGTTCCCGAATATTACCTGTCCAATCATAGGTTTTTAACAATTGAACAGCTTCTTTCGTGAAGTTTTTCACTGCAATACCCTGCTCTTCAGCAATCTTTTGAGAAAAGAAATCAATCAGTAAAGGAATATCATTTCTTCTATTATTTAATGAAGGTACTTTTATTAAAATCACCGCCAATCGATGATACAAATCTTCTCTAAAACGCCCTTCCTTTATTTCTTCCGTTAGATTCTTATTGGTTGCAGCGACAACCCGAACATCAACTTTAATATCTCTATCGCTACCTACCCTACTAATTTTACTTTCTTGTAGTGCTCTCAATACTTTCGCCTGAGCAGATAAACTCATATCACCAATTTCATCTAAAAAAATAGTGCCTCCAGAAGCAACTTCAAACTTTCCTGCTCTGTCTTTATTTGCACCCGTAAAAGATCCCTTAACATGACCAAATAATTCACTTTCTATCAGTTCAGAAGGAATCGCCGCACAATTTACTTCAATCATTGGCCCTTTCGTTCTATTGCTTTTTTCATGTAACCAATGCGCCACTAGTTCCTTACCTGTTCCATTTGGCCCTGTAATAAGTACCCTTGCATCTGTAATAGCAACTTTTTCAATCATCTCTTTGATATACATAATTTCAGAACTCTCTCCAATCATGTCATACTTCTTACTAACCTTCTTTTTTAACCGTTTGTTCTCTAAAACTAATTCCTTTCGATCTAGGGCATTGCGAACCGTATTCAACAATCTATTTAAATCTGGCGGTTTAGATATGTAGTCAAAAGCTCCTAACTTCATAGTATTTACGGCTAAATCTAAATCACCATGACCAGAGATCATTACTATTGGAATTTCTGACTTTATTTTCTTTATTTTTTCTAAGACCTCAACACCATCCATCTTGGGCATTTTTACATCACATAAAATGAGATCAAAATCTTCCTTTAAAACCTTTTCGATACCTTCTAATCCATCCTCTGCCTCAAAAACTTCATAAGAATCGTTCTCCTCAGAAATAATTTTTTTCAAAACTCTTCTAATAGCCGACTCATCTTCTATTATTAATATTTTAGACATGTAAAAATTTTTTATTGCTTATTTATAATATGTATATCTCTTTGAGGAAAAGGAATTTGAATTCCTTCTTCTCTAAACCTTTTGTCCAATTCAAAACGAATATCACTTTTTGGTTCACCAGCTTCAAAACTATTGTTCAGCGTAAAAATTAATCGAAACATCAAAGCACTATCTCCAAAATCGGTAAACCTAACTAGTGGTTCTGGGTCTTTAACAACTTTAGAATGCGCTAACGCCACTTCCAATAATATTTTCTTAACTAATTTAGTATCAGATCCATAAGCCACCCCTAAGTCGACATATTCTCTCGTATCCACACCGTTTTGGGTCCAGTTATATAAACTATTAGTTAAGTACAAATGATTAGGAATTATTAAAACTTTATTGTCTATCGTCACGGCACTTGTTGTACGCAAATTTATCTGATCTATTCGTCCAACTTTACCGTCTAACTCAATAATATCTCCAACATGTACCGTTTGATCTATAAGAATAAAAACTCCAGATATGATGTCTTGAAATAAGGTTTGCAACGCCAAACCAATACCAATCAATAATGCTGCCGAAGCTGCTAAAACGGCAGTAAGGTCTACACCCGAGCTATTTAATGTAACTAAAAATATAGCGGTGTACATAAACCACTTTAAATAACTAAATATAGGTATGAATTTAATTTTGTCTTCTTGGGGAAGTTTTTTTGTAATTAATTTGCGACTTATTCTTAAAATAAAAGATGCTATAAAAAGAGCCAATATCATCAGTAATACGCCTTTTAGTGAAATTGTGAATGACTCTTTAACTCCAAAACTATAATTTAATATTTCTAAAATATTCTCCATACGATTAATACTTAATCCATTTAAAAATCTCTTTGTAGGATGGTTTCTTGCCATACATTAAAATTCCAATACGGTAAATTTTAGCAGCAAACCAAACTGTTATCAAAAACGTTGCCAACAATAATATAAATGAAATTAAAATTTGCCACCATGGAACACCAAACGGAATTCGCATTAGCATAACGATCGGAGATGTCAATGGAATCATTGAAAAGACGATTGAAATAGGCCCATGAGGATCACTTATAACAGAGGCAAAACCAACATAAACAGCTAACATAAGAGGTATTATAACAGGAATAACAAACTGTTGTGTATCCGTTTCATTATCAACGGCAGAACCAATAGCCGCATAGATAGAACTATACAGCAAATAGCCACCTAGAAAATAAGCGATAAATAAAATAAACATTCTAAACAATGGCAATCGAGAGATTTCTACAAATATCATTTGAGCATCATTTAAGGCAACCTCTTTCATCCCCTCTGCCTGTTCTAAAGGAACATTTATATTTTTAAAATCCATCGCTTCTATTCCCAAAACTGAAGGTAAAACAAGTACAATCACAAGTAATAATAAACCCCATACAGTAAATTGTAACAGACCAGCCAATGCAGTTCCAATAATTTTACCCATCATTAATTGAAATGGTTTAACGGATGAAATAATGACTTCAATTATTCTGCTTGTTTTTTCTTCAATGACACTTCGCATTACCATGGCCCCATAAATGATAATAAACATCATAATTAAATACCCAGCTGCTAGTCCAATTCCAATCTTCATACTATTGATTATCTTCGATGATTTTTCACCAATGAAATTTGATAATTGAATAGAAGCCTTAATTTTAGTAAGATTTAAGCGCTCAATATCAATATTCAATTGTTTCATTTTAGTTTCTTCCAACCGATGCTCAATTTTTTGTTCTAAAGAAGATACTAAGATAATATTTGGAGATTTTTTAGAATAAAATTCTACACTACTGGCTATAGTTGACACACTATCTTTTTTAGGAATAACTAACAAGCCATAAAAATCTGATGTGGTAACTTTAGACTTTGCCACTTCAATAGCATCTGAAGATAAATCAATATAATGGACAGATTCAGAATCTTGAAAATCTTTTTTTTCAAAAAAACCAGAGTTATCAACATAGGCAATTATTTTTATATTCTCCTGATTCAACTTTGCTAAATAAGCAATTAAGACACCCATTGCAATAACAATTAAGGGGCTTAAAATAGTCATCACTAAGAAAGTCTTGTTCCGAACCTTTGAGATAAATTCTCTTTTTATTATTAGTTTTAATTTACTCATTCTTATTATTCTGATGTATCGCTTTTATAAATATTTCATTTGCATCAGGAATCATTTCAACAAAATGTGAAATAGATCCTTTAGTTGATAGATAACTTAACAAATTGTTTGACGTATCATTATTTGGTAATTCAATTTTAATAGCCAATTCTCCTTCTTTAAAGGGTACGTTAGATGAGGCAGTCATAAATTTACCCATAAGATCCGTTTTTACCAAATTTACGTTGTCACTTTTAATGACAACTTCAAATAAATTTGATTTAAATTGCTGCTTGATATCACTTAATTTTCCATCAAGAATCTTATTCGATTTATCAATTAAAGCAATGTACTCACATAGTTCTTCAACAGATTCCATTCTGTGCGTAGAGAAAATTACAGTGGCACCTTCATCTCTCAATTGTAAAATTTCATCTTTAATTAAATTTGCATTGATTGGATCAAATCCGCTAAATGGCTCATCAAAAATGAGTAACTTAGGCTGATGCATAACAGTCACAATAAATTGTAATTTCTGAGCCATTCCCTTAGAAAGTTCTTGCACTTTTTTGTTCCACCAATCTCCAATCTCAAATTTATCAAACCAATATTTCAACTTTTTCAAAGCTTCAGATTTTGACAAGCCTTTTAGTTGTGCTAAATATAAAGCCTGTTCTCCAACCTTCATACTTTTATATAAACCTCTCTCTTCAGGTAAATAACCAATATGTTGAATATCCTTTGGCAAAAGTAATTTTCCATCCAATTTAATAAGACCACTATCGGGCATAATAATTTGATTAATAATTCTAATAAGTGAGGTTTTACCAGCCCCATTAGGACCTAACAACCCAAAAACAGAACCTTCTGGAACATCAATAGACATATTATTTAAGGCAGTATATGTACCATATTTTTTAATAACATTTTGGACTTCTAATAAGTTGCTCATTTAAAAATATTAGTTTTTCCAAATATAATCAATTAGCATGTTTCTGCTATTTAAAAATATTTTTTAAACATACTATGCACGCATAGTATGTTTTATGTATATTTGACGAATGCTTAAAGAAAAATCAATAGACCACCAATTACGCGCAACTTGGCAATCAGTAGCCAAGATGTACAACGAACAAGCATCTAAACTCGAAACCACTATGGCTGCCGCCTTCGTATTATTAAATATAGATTATGATAATGGCACTCCTTCAACTTCATTAGGACCAAAAATGGGAATGGAAGCGACGAGTCTTTCACGTATTTTAAAAAGTATGGAAGAAAGAGGCGTGATATTTAGGGAGAGAAATCCAAGTGACGGAAGAAGTGTTCTTATAAAGTTAACCGATTTAGGCATAATTAAAAGGGAGGAATCTAAAATTTCTGTACTTAAATTCAATGAAGTGGTTAGACAAAATATTTCTGAAGAAAAAATCAATCATTTCTTTGAAGTAACTGAAACTATAAATAGATTGATAACGAATGGTGCTATATTCTAGAAATAGAATTAGCCACATCTATACATTTTTAACATGAAAAGAAGTATTAAAAAGATTGCAATTATTGGATCTGGAATTATGGGGTCTGGTATTGCATGCCATTTTGCCAATATTGGCATTGAAGTATTACTACTTGATATCTTACCTCGTGAATTAAGCGATAAGGAAGAAGCCCAGGGGCTAACTTTGGAGACTGAATCCGTTCGAAATAGAATTGTGAATGACTCATTAAAAGCTTCATTACTATCTAAACCATCACCTATTTATGATCAAAAATTTTCGAGTAGAATTTCTACTGGTACTATTGATGATGATCTGCATAAGATAAAAGGTGTTGATTGGATTATGGAGGTAGTTGTTGAAAGATTAGATATCAAACAGCAAGTATTTGAAAAAATTGAAAAACACCGAACACCGGGTACATTAATAACTTCAAATACCTCTGGAATTCCTATTCAATTTATGAATAAAGGTAGAAGTGAAGATTTCCAAAAACACTTTGCAGTTACTCATTTTTTTAATCCCCCTCGATATTTAAAATTATTTGAAGTGGTTCCTGGTCCAAATTGCAAGCAAGAAGTCACTGATTTCTTAATGCTATATGGAGAAAAGTTTTTAGGAAAAACAAGTGTCTTAGCTAAAGACACTCCCGCTTTTATAGGTAATAGAATTGGGATTTTTGGAATCATGAGTTTATTTCATCAAGTAAAAGAAATGGGTCTTACGGTTGAAGAAGTAGACAAACTTACCGGGCCATTAATTGGCCGTCCAAAATCTGCAACTTTCAGAACGGTAGATGTTGTAGGATTAGACACGTTGGTACACGTTGCAAACGGCTTGTATAAAAATTGTCCTAATGACGAAGCACACGACTTGTTCAAACTACCAGAGTTCATTAACACCATGATGAACAATAACTGGTTGGGAAGTAAATCCAAACAAGGCTTTTACAAAAAGGAAATAAATGCTGGTAAAAAAGAAATATTTACGCTTGATTTAGATACGCTAGAATATCGTTCAAAGAAAAGCGCCAATTTTGCCACTTTAGAGTTGACCAAAAAAGTTGATAAAGTTATTGACCGTTTTCCCATTTTGGTTAACGGAAAAGACAAGGCAGGTAGATTTTTTCGCAAGAACTTTGCAGCTATGTTTGCATATGTTCAAAACAGAATTCCTGAAATATCAGATGAAACGTATAGGATTGATGATGCTATGAAAGCTGGTTTTGGATGGGAACATGGCCCCTTTCAAATTTGGGATGCTATTGGTATTGAAAAAGGAATTCAACTGATGAAAGAGGAGGGTTATGAAGTTAATCCTTGGGTTAATGAAATGTTATCACAAGGAAACTCAAGTTTTTATTCTATTAATAACGGGGCGAAATATTACTACGATATCCCCTCAAAATCTCAAGTAAAAGTACCAGGTCAAGAAGCCTTTATCATATTAGAAAATGTTCGAGAAACAAAAACAATCTGGCGTAATTCTGGAGCTTCAATTCAACATTTAGGAGACGGCGTTTTAAACGTGGAATTCCAATCTAAAATGAATACACTTGGTGGAGAGGTACTTCAAGCAATAAACAAGGGAATTGATCTTGCGGAAAGCGAGTATGATGCCCTAATTTTAGGAAATCAAGGAGCTAACTTTTCAGTAGGTGCAAATCTTGCAATGGCCTTTATGATGGCAATTGAGCAAGAATATGATGAATTGAATTTTTCAGTTAAATATTTTCAGGATACCGTAATGAGAATGCGTTATTCTTCGTGCCCAACTCTTATAACTCCCCATGGATATACTTTCGGAGGTGCCTGTGAATTAACTATGCATGCTGACAAAGTTATAGCCGCTGCAGAAACTTATATTGGTTTAGTAGAATTTGGAGTTGGAATTATCCCAGGAGGTGCTGGATCAAAAGAAATGGCAGTAAGAGCTTCAGAAGGATTACTAAAAGACGATGTAAAGTTAAATAAACTACGTGATTATTTTATTACCGTTGCAATGGCAAAAGTGGCAACATCTGCCCATGAGGCATATGATTTAGGCTTTCTAAAAGAACATAAGGATATTGTGATTGTTAATAAAAATAGACAATTAGCAACCGCAAAAAGACATGCAGTTCTCATGTTAGAAGATGGATATACACAACCCGTACCAAAACAAGTAAAAGTACTTGGGCAACAGGCTTTAGGGATGTTCTTAGTTGGAACAGATAGTCTAGAAAAAGGTCATTATGCTTCAGAGCATGATAAAAAAATGGCAAACAAATTGGGTTATGTAATGGCTGGTGGAGATTTATCAGAACCAACTATTGTTTCGGAGCAATATTTATTAGATCTCGAGCGTGAAGCTTTTATGAGTTTAATGACTGAAAGAAAAACTTTAGAAAGAATTGAACACATGCTAAAAACGGGCAAACCATTGCGTAATTAGATGTGTAGAGTATTAGAAATTCAGATGCATAGACTTCCAAATTTCTAATAATAGAACAATCAAAAAATCAAAAGATGAAAACAGCATATATAGTAACAGGTTACAGAACAGCGGTGGGAAAAGCCCCAAAAGGTGTGTTTAGATTCAAAAGACCGGATGAATTGGCGGCAGATACAATCGAAAGATTGTTGGAAGATGTTCCTCAATTGGATAAAACTAGAATTGATGATGTAATAGTAGGGAATGCAATGCCAGAAGCGGAACAAGGGTTAAACATTGGCCGATTAATTTCATTAATGGGATTAAAAATTGATGACGTTCCAGGAATGACAGTCAATAGATATTGTGCTTCAGGATTAGAAACGATTAGCATTGCTGCTGCAAAAATCCAGTCTGGAATGGCTGACTGCATTATTGCTGGTGGAGCCGAAAGCATGAGTTACATTCCAATGGGTGGCTATCGACCAGTACCCAACTACAAAACAGCTAAAAATGGAAACGAAGATTACTATTGGGGAATGGGACTAACCGCAGAAGCCGTGGCTCAGCAATACAATGTTTCTAGAGAAGATCAAGATATATTTGCCTATAATTCACACAAAAAAGCTTTAGAAGCTTTAGATAATGGGATATTCGAAAGAGATATTGCTCCAATTAATATTGAGCAAATCTTCATAGATGGAGCGGATAAGAAACAAACAAAAAATTATACTATATCAAATGATGAGGGGCCGAGAAGAGGAACTTCAGTTGAAGCCCTAGCAAAATTGCGCCCTGTATTTGCACAAGGGGGAAGTGTCACCGCAGGGAATTCTTCACAAATGAGTGATGGAGCTTCTTTTGTTTTGGTTATGAGTGAAGAAATGGTAAAGGAATTAAAACTCGAACCTGTTGCTAGAATGGTTTCTTATGCCGCGATGGGAGTAGAACCGAGAATTATGGGAATAGGGCCTGTAGCTGCTGTTCCAAAAGCATTAAAACAAGCAGGTTTATCGATACATGATATTGATTTATTCGAATTAAATGAAGCTTTTGCATCTCAATCTCTCGCTGTTATTAGAGAATTAGGATTAAATGAAGACATTGTAAATGTAAATGGAGGAGCTATAGCCTTAGGGCATCCGCTCGGCTGTACAGGAGCCAAACTGTCCGTTCAATTAATAAATGAAATGAGAAGAAGAAAAAATAAATATGGAGTTGTAACGATGTGTGTAGGTACAGGTCAAGGTGCAGCCGGAGTCTATGAATTTTTAAAATAACAATTAAATATGGGAACTATAAAAGGAGGTGAATTCTTAGTAAAAGAAATTAAATCAGAAGATATTTTTATATCAGAAGAATTTACGGAAGAACAAAGAATGATGAAAGAAGCGGTGGTAGAATTTATAGATCGCGAAGTATGGCCTCATAAAGAACGTTTTGAGAAAAAAGACTATGCGCTTACCGAAGAAATTATGCGTAAGGCTGGTGAAATGGGATTCTTAGGTGTTTCTATTCCAGAACAATACGGTGGTATTGGAATGGGATTTATTTCTACCATGTTAGTAACTGATTATATCTCTGCCGCCACAGGTTCATTAGCAACCGCTTATGGAGCACATACCGGAATTGGAACAATGCCAATATTTTTATATGGTACCGAAGAACAAAAAAATAAATACCTTCCTGCATTGGCTACTGGCGAAAAATTTGGAGCCTATTGTTTAACCGAACCAGGAGCAGGTAGTGATGCGAATTCTGGTAAAACAACGGCTGATTTAACCGAAGATGGGAAACATTACAAAGTTAACGGACAAAAAATGTGGATTTCGAACGCAGGGTTTGCAGAAGTATTCATTGTTTTTGCCAGAATTGAAGACGATAAAAATATTTCCGCTTTTATATTAGATTATGATAAAAACAACCCAAATGGAGTAACCCTTGGCGAAGAAGAAGACAAACTAGGAATCGCCTCTTCGTCCACCAGACAAGTGTTTTTTAACGACACGTTAATTCCAATTGAGAATATACTATCTGAAAGAGGGAAAGGGTTTAAAATTGCGCTCAACTCCCTAAATGTAGGTCGTATAAAACTTGGAGCAGCCGTTTTAGATGCGGGAAGACGAATTATCACTGAATCCGTTCAATATGCTACTGAGCGAAAGCAATTTCAAACTCCTATTGCTAATTTCGGAGCGATTCAAAAGAAACTCGCCGACATGAGTACACGGGTTTTTGCAAGTGATGCTTCGTGCTATAGAGCTGGAAAAAATATTCAAAATAGGATTGATGATAATTTAGCAAACGGTAAATCTCATGTAGAATCTGAACTTGATGCTTTTCAAGAATATGCTATTGAATGTGCCATACTAAAAGTATTTGGATCAGAAATGTCACAAATGGTTTCCGATGAAGGAATACAAATATTTGGCGGTATGGGGTTCTCGAAAGATACACCTATGGAAAGCGCCTGGAGAGATGCACGCATTACAAGAATCTATGAAGGAACCAATGAAATTAATAGATTATTGACAGTTGGTATGCTTCTTAAAAAAGCAATGAAAGGTGAAATAGATGTGTTAACGCCAGCTATGGAAGTAGGTAAAAGTTTAATGAGTATCCCTTCATTTGATATTCCAGATTATTCGACATTGTTATCAGAAGAAAAAGCTATGATATCCAAGCTTAAAAAAATATTTCTAATGATTGCGGGGAAAGCTGTTCAAACCTATGGGATGGATTTAGAAGAACATCAACAATTGGTATTATGTGCCGCGGAAATCATGATTGAAGTTTATGTTGCTGAAAGTGCTATTTTAAAAGCAGAAAAAATAGCCAAGTTAACTTCTGAAAAAGAAGTAGAAAGTCAGATAGCGATGGCTAAACTAAATTTATTTTATGCGATCGAAAAAATTACTATGGTAGGAAAAGAAGGTATTGTATACTTTTCTAAAGGTGATGAGCAACGCATGCTACTAATGGGGTTGAAACGTTTTACAAAATATATAAACATGCCAAATGTTATAGAATTACGTAAAATAATAGCCACAAAGGTTATTGACGAAAATAAATATTGTTTTTAGATCCGATGTAAATCGATTTTGGTTAGTTAATTAAAGTCCCGCCTGTAAAGATGGGACTTTTCATTTAAAATTAAATTCTATTCTCCTAATTATTCACTGTAATCAGAGCAACTATTTTATTAATTTTACATTATGAAAAATAGATCCCTTTTATTAATACTTCTAATAACTATTTCTGCCTGCAGTCCAAAATTATTCAAAGAAAAATGGACTAAGGAAAAAGCTCCTGCAAGTTTTAAGGCTCGTTTTGAAACTACCCAAGGTAATTTTGACATTGCAGCACAGCGATCATTATCTCCAAAAGCTGTTGATAGATTATATCAATTGATAAAAAATGACTTCTATACGGATATTGCCTTATACCGCGTTATTACAAATTTTGTAGTTCAATTTGGAATTCACAACGATTCTGTAATCAACAATGAATGGGAAAAATATAAAATTCCCGATGAGCTCGTTCTTAGTTCTAATGATTCGATGACAATTTCATTTGCTCGTGCTGGTATTGAATCTCGAACTACCCAAATTTTTATCAATTTAAAAGACAATGAAAGATTGGATAAATTGACCTATTCTGGCGTCGCAGGATTTCCTGTAGTCGCAAAAATTACAAGTGGAATGGAAACTATTCATAAATTCTATGCTAGTTATGGTCCAGAACCCGCAAAAAAGCAAGCGTATATTTTAAGAGAAGGAAATGAATATTTAAGAAAAGAATTTCCGAAATTGGATTATATAAACAGTGCTTATATTATTAAGTAAATTATTATTTCAAGTGCCGATGCCACTCAACTCGTCATTCCTTCGAAAGCAGGTATGAAATAAAGTATATGAAACTATTCTCTTATACTCCAAATCTCATATAAAGGATCTCCTTTACTACTAAATCCTGCGTGATGCCATTCGTTTTGCAGTAGGCTAAAATCGAATGATAACTCAGCACCAACGCGGGTTTTATCTTTTGAAAAAAATTCAATATTCTCCTTGTATTTACTACCAATAGTTGTGTAAGATCCGCCTCCTGTGGCCATAAATTGTTTGGTTTCTGTATTATAAGCAATCCACTGAAATCGGGTTTCAGATAAAATTTTTAGGGTCTTTCTGGGCTGATCTGTATTGCGAGTTTCAATCTTTCCATCTCGTTTTCTACCAGACATTAACCAAGCACCACATAAATCTCCAGGAGTTCCATTATCCAATTTTTTCCAAACAATATCTACACCATCAACTTTTAATTCAGATTCTGAAATGATCAGATCAAAAATCATTTGACTCCCTACCTTATCTGAGTTCCTTGAATCAAATTCAATATTTCCTTCTAGTGTATTTCCATTCAATTTCCATGAACCACCATTCACGCTCCTAAACTCACCATCTTTAGTATTAAACCAAGTGGAAGCCATATAATTTTCAGAAAAAATTACAACATTTTTAATATCAACTCCTTCTGACGTTGTAATTGTAGCTTCCCAAGCGCCTACTAGATTTTGTGAAAATATTGATATGGATACTAAAACACCTACTAAGGTGATCCCTATTTTTCTCATGACATATAGTGTTTCGTTAATACTGTCTAATATAAAAAAATAATATTACTTTATTTTATATCTCTATAAATCCTTAAACTTACCTAGAAAAATTGATTAATTCTTTACTGTAAAAACTTAGTTGTAAACAAAAAACGCCCACCAAAAGGTGAGCGTTTTCTAATTATTTAAGAATTCAATACTCAAATTTTGATTATTTTTCTTCTTCTACTTCTTCAAAGTCAACATCTTGTACGTCATCTTCAGTCGCTGCACCTTCAGCACTTTCTGCTCCTGCTGCTCCAGTTGCTCCTGCTCCATCAGCTTGCGCTTCTTGTTCCGCTTTGTACATTTCTTCAGATGCATTTTTCCAAGCCTCATTTATTTTCTCCATTGCAGCATCAATTTGTGCAATATCTTGAGAAATATGAGCCGCTTTTAGCTCAGTCAATGCCGCTTCAATCGGAGCCTTCTTATCATCAGATAATTTTTCTCCAAATTCTTTCAATTGCTTTTCTGTTTGGAAAACCATTGAATCTGCACCATTGATTTTTTCAGCAGTTTCTTTCGCTGCTTTATCTGCATCAGCATTTGCTTCTGCTTCTTGCTTCATTTTTTTGATTTCTTCTTCTGTTAATCCAGAAGATGCTTCAATACGTATATTGTGCTCTTTTCCTGTCCCTTTATCCTTAGCCATAACGTGAATAATTCCGTTTGCATCAATATCAAAAGTTACTTCAATTTGCGGAATTCCTCTTCCTGCTGGTGGAATACCATCTAAATGAAAACGACCAATTGTATTATTATCTGCTGCCATTGCACGCTCACCTTGCAATACGTGAATTTCTACAGAAGGCTGACTATCTACTGCTGTTGAGAATACTTGAGATTTCTTAGTAGGAATCGTAGTATTGGCTTCAATCAACTTTGTAAATACATTACCCATCGTTTCGATACCTAATGATAACGGAGTAACATCTAATAACAATACATCTTTAACATCACCCGTTAAAACTCCACCTTGAATCGCTGCACCAACTGCAACAACCTCATCTGGATTTACACCTTTAGAAGGCTTCATTCCGAAGAATTTCTCTACAGCTGCCTGTACTGCTGGAATACGGGTAGAACCACCTACCAAAATTACCTCATCAAGATCACTTTTTGACAAACCTGCAGCTTTCATTGCAGTCTCACATGGCTTGATTGTTCTTTTTACTAAATCATCGATTAATTGCTCAAATTTTGCTTTTGTCAAAGAACGTACCAAGTGCTTTGGCCCGCTTGCAGTAGCAGTAATATAAGGTAAGTTAATTTCTGTTTGAGCAGAAGAAGACAATTCAATTTTTGCTTTTTCAGCAGCTTCTTTTAAACGTTGAAGTGCCATTGGATCTTTTGTCAAATCCATGTTCTCTTCTAACATAAATTCTGAAGCCAACCAGTTAATGATTTTCTCATCAACATCATCACCACCTAAATGTGTATCTCCATCTGTAGCCAATACTTCAAATACTCCGTCTCCTAATTCTAGGATAGAAACATCATGCGTACCACCACCAAAATCAAATACAACAATTTTTTGATCTTCATTTTTCTTGTCCATACCATAAGCCAACGCTGCTGCAGTAGGCTCATTGATAATACGACTTACTTTTAATCCTGCAATCTCACCAGCCTCTTTTGTAGCCTGACGTTGTGCATCGTTAAAATATGCTGGAACTGTTACTACAGCCTCCGTTACTTCATGACCTAAATAGTCTTCAGCAGTTTTTTTCATTTTTTGCAATACCATTGCAGAAATTTCTTGAGGTGTATATAAACGCCCGTCGATATCAACACGCGGTGTATCGTTATCTCCTTTTACAACTTTATAAGGCACACGCTTAATTTCTTTTGCACATTCAGAGAATTTATTTCCCATAAAACGTTTTATAGAATAAACCGTATTAACAGGGTTCGTTACTGCTTGACGCTTTGCTGGATCTCCTACTTTTCTATCGCCACCTTCAATAAATGCAACAATAGAAGGTGTTGTTCTTTTACCCTCTGCATTAGGAATTACTACTGGCTCATTTCCTTCCATTACGGATACACAAGAGTTCGTTGTTCCTAAATCGATTCCAATTATTTTACTCATAATATTTAATTTATATTTTTATTCTGTGTTTTCAACTTCACCTATACAAGTCAATCATTATGCCAACAGAATTTTTATGTCATGTTGTCATAAACTATAGAGAACTTTTAAATCAATATGCCAGTAATTCTTCATAATTTGACATTTCTCGTTTTACAAGAATATATATTTGTTATACCAAATGAATTTCAAAATGATCGTTATTGGTTTGAATTATTTTTTATTCAAATAAAACAGAAAGCCTAATCATAGCTTTCGTTATATTTCTATTTTATTTGTCGGAGTAACTTCTGAGTCACTTTCTTTAACAGTAAAAGGATACGCCGCTGATTTGGCAATACTTTCTAGGATTGTCTTGTGAAGGTCCAAAAAAAATACCCATTACTAACATTGAAACGATTATTACAAGTATTAAAGGCAATAAATCTTTAAATTTTAATAGTGAAAAGAGTATCCTATTCAACGCAGAAATTGATATTATTTTTAAGCGTAAATTTTATCCTTTTATGCAAATGGGATAGAAATCATATGATTCAATGTTGACAAAATAATTTCAACTGAAAAATAGTATTTTATTAGTGGCGGATTTGTAGTTCAAGAGAAAGATAACACATATTTCAAAGTGACTGCTTTCAATGCGTTTCTATATCCAACTCAGAATGGCAAAGAACTCGAAGTCTATTGTAAAAATAAAAATCTTAAAGTTTCTGAAATTATTTTAAAAAATGAACAATCTCAAAAAAGAACGAAGATATAGATATAGAATTAAGTCGGATTTGGGATACAATGTTAGAATAGATATATAGGTTGTCATAGCGAAGGAAGACTGCCTGGCGGACTGAATGTCCGTCGTCGTACCTTTACATATACAAAAAAATAAAAGGAACTGCGCCTTATACAAATAAGGAAGAATGGATTGATTCTATTAGAAATACGGACGTTAAATTTAGATAAATCTCAAAATGGGTAAGTCGTTTTGCCTTGAGTACACTTCGTTAGCAAGAGTCGTTATAGGACCAACTAATAGCAGTGGAGGAGTAATCTCCAAAGTTTTGATGTACTTTTTAGTTATTTAAAATCATCTAGCCAATTTTGAATATATCAGACAATTTTTATTGGTCGCTAATGAAATAGGAAGCATGTCAAAAAAGGGTGTAACGATAGTTGCTGCTAAGGATGGCTGTTAGACCGAAATTGGAGTTTCTTCAGCTATGGCAACTGAACATCGACAGAATTATTAGGCGGAACACCGGAACAAGTTTTAATGGTAAGTGAAATTACAATGGAACATCATTTAGGTTTAACCTGAGACCCTATTGATGGGTGGGTATAAATACCATTTAGAAAAAAAATTGAAAACATGAATTCTAAATACAAAGAGACCTCTGAAGGAGGTTTAACTGTAGTGTAAACATTGCTTATTGCTACTTGTATAACGTCAAATACTGATTTTTAATCCTTTCTATTTCTAGTTAAATAATTGGCAGACAGTCGCTATCATCATCTTTCTTATTTTTCTAAGGTAATTAAATACGCCTCCATAGAGTCTTCTAATTCAGAACTTATTTTTACCAAAAAAATAGTGTCCTCAGTTCGAACCTCTACTGCCCTTACTTCTTTTTTCTTTACATTTTTAAAACTTATCACATCGTCATAATCATATCCATCTGGAAATTTCTTTATCAACAGATCTAAAATTTGATTCGTCAATTTATTATTATCAACAATTACTCTTTTCATACTATGCCTAATCTTTAGTTATGGATCTATCCGTATATATTTTTGTTTTAAAAATTGAATAGGACAAAACAAACATAAATAAAAAAATCCTATAATTTAAAAAAGATTCAATCTAGCGGGTAAAAATTAATTCTGCTCCGGAAGACAAACTCTCATCAAAGACGTAACCACTTGAATTAAAACCCTTTAAATCTTTAATAGTTTCTATGTTGTGCTCTAAAATATATCGCACCATCATACCCCTTGCTTTTTTTGCAAAAAAACTAATAACTTTTAATTTTCCGTTTTTATAATCCTTAAAGACAGGGGTAATCACAGGAACTTTTAACAATTTAGTTTTGAACACTTTAAAATATTCATTACTTGCTAAATTAATAAATAATTCATCTTCTGATAATTCTTCATTCAAAGCTTTTGTAATAGATTCTCCCCAATATTGATATAAATTATCTTTACGACCAACTTTTAACTTAGTTCCCATTTCTAGCCGATAAGGCTGAATCAAATCTAATGGCTTCAATATTCCATATTGCCCTGACAGGATACGCAATTTATCTTGTAAAGAATCTATTCTATTCTCAGGAAGAGATGCAACATCTAAACCAATATAGACATCTCCTTTAAAAGCGAATACAGCTTGTTTTGCATTCTCTAAAGTAAATGGTACTGCCCAATTTTGATTTCTTTCAAAATTCAGTTGACCCAAATTCTCGGAAATATCCATTAATTTGGACAAGACTTTGGCAGATTTTTTTTTTAAAATGGAACTTAACTTTTCCGCTTCATTTAAAAACAATCCTTGTGTAAAAGTTGTTAATGGTGCTTTTTCTTCAAATGACAAAGACTTTGCCGGAGATATAACTATTTTCATTTCTACAAGGTACTAATTTTAATGCACTAAAATACAATCCAAAAAACAAACTATGAAGATATCTTTAGCAAAGTTTATACATTTTTTTAAACAAAACATATCTTAGCAATTCACAATTCTTATTAATGTGATTTTTAAACAAAGTATACATGGCCAAACTAATATTCCGTTCACTTCTAATTCCTTTTATTTTAGGGTGTAATCCCAAAGAAAGTTCTTCGATTTCTAACAAATCAACACTTTCAGAAAAAACTATAAATTTAGCTTCTACATCAATCAAAAGAGAAGGCGAATGGTAGATTTTCTACACCCAAATGCAAATGGACATATGATTGTGTTTGATTCTTTAGAGAATAAAATTTCTAATCTTATGAAGGAATAAATAAATACTCCCAAGAAAAATAAACTATAGTTAATTGTTTTGTGCCAACTAACCGAAACAACTCGAAGCTACAAAACATGAAATCAATTTTTACCGTTCAATTTTATTTACTACTTTCTTAAGGATGTCTTTTAACAACTTCTCTCTATTCCCAAAAAAAGAGTACTAATTCTTTGGCTATAATGGCCTATTATGTGCCATCTAACAGTTATCCTTTAGAAAGCATCCCCTTTGAAAAATTAACTCATATTATCTTTTCATTTACAGAAGTTATTGATAATAAAATGAAATTTAAAAATGAAGCCTCCTCAAAACAACTAATGGATTTAGTAGCCTATAAAAAACAATATCCTCATCTAAAGGTGATGATTGCCTTTGGAGGCTGTGGAGGTTGCGCTGGTTTTTCTGATATGGCCCATGATCCAGAATTGCGGAAGGGCTTTGTAAGCAGTACTATCGATTTTATAGAAAAATACAATTTGGACGGGACTGATATGGGTTGGGAATATCCTGAAATGCCTGCAGCTGGTAATACGTTTAGAAAAGAAGACACCCAAAACTTCACCGCTTTAATGAAAGAGTTAAGAGAAGGTCTAGATTCCTGCGGGAAAGACATGACCCTAACATTTGCATCGGCTGGATGGGAGCATTATTACGAACACATTGAAACTATAGAAGTGATGAAGTATGTAAATTATATGAACATCATGACCTATGATTTAGCAGGAGGAAGTACTCCTTTTACGGCATATCATACAAACTTAGGAAATATAAATATTGCGAATTTGAAAGGAACTCCAGCCTATTCAATTATGAAAGAAAGTAAAAGGAAACCAAGATCTACTCAGCATATTGTTAATTTTTGTTTGAATTTAGGGGTTAAACCAGTGCAAATGATTATTGGCGGAGCATTTTATGGAAGAGGTTGGAAAGGTGTTGGACCAAATAATAATGGATTGTACCAAAAAAATAAGGGTGTTTGGAAAGGTTGGACTCAATATGCTAGCATTAGAGATAAATATGAAAATAAAGGAGGGTTTGTAAGACATTGGGACAAAACAGCGCAAGCTCCCTATTTATATAATGCAAAAGATAGTTTATTTATTTCTTATGACGATTCAGAATCAGTAACTTTAACGACCAAATACGTAAAAAAAAAGGGGCTTGGTGGAATTATGTTCTGGCAACTAAAAAATGATAGTATTGAGAATGGATTGTAAGAAGCCATTCACAAAGAAGCCCTAAAACCTTAATAATCAATTTAATTAATACAATATGAAAAAAATAATTTTAGTAATTTTACTATGTCTAACTTCAATGATGACTCAAAGTCAAACTAAGATAATTGCACACCGTGGATTTTCGGGAATCGCTCCTGAAAATACGCTAATTGCCTTTCAAAAAGCAATAGATGTTGGCGCGGACTATTTTGAACTAGACGTTCATAAATCTAAAGATAATGAATTAATAGTAATTCATGACCAATCGGTTGACAGAACGAGTTCTAATGGTACAACTGGAATTGTAGCCGATTTAAACTATGACGAATTAAAGGATATTAAAGTTGGTTATTCTAGTAAATTCAAGGATACCTTTAAAGATGAAAAAATACCGACGCTAAAGGAAGCCTTGGAAATGGCCAAGGGAAAAATAAAGGTATGTATAGAAATTAAAGTTTTAGGAATAGCGGAAGAAGTATTAAAAACGATACGTAAAGTTGGAGTTAAAGATGAAGTTATTATTTTTTGTTTCGCCTACGAGGTCTTGGAAAAAATAAGGGAAATGAATAAAACCATTCCAATTTTATATTTAGAAGGTGAATCTAATACTGAAACGATTAAAAAAGCACTCGCCATTAATGCAAATGCTATAGGATTAGGCTCTAAAAGTACGCTGTCTAAAAAATATATTGAAGAAGCCAACAAACAAGGAATCGAAGTTTGGAGATGGACTGTTGACGACGTAGATGAAATGAAACAATTAATTGAAATTGGTATTAATGGACTCATAACAAATTATCCTAACAAAGCCTTAAAAATTAGAAAATCTCTAACGAATTAATCTTACATCTAGACCTTATTCAAGGATAAAATATGAAAAACCTAACTAGACTAATCATTGTACTACTTTTATCATCCTGTAATGGAAAAGATAATTCTTTATGGATTATTTCATCACCAAGTGGGGACCAAATAACCAAAATTGATAAAAAAGGAACGACAGTCATACCAAACGGAAGGCTGCTTTCACCTATAGGAAAAAGCATTATAACGGCACCCCATCCTTATGGGTTGACTTTAAGTCCAGATGGAAATGTTGCCGTTACTGCGAATTCAGGAACGAACCCATTATCAATTACGATTGTTCGAAAAATACTATCAGAATATCCAGAAGTACAGCAAGTACCTCCTGGCCCATCAACTGATGAAGGAGTGCTCGCTTCTGTATTTATGGGACTGGCCATATCGCCAGACAACCAAACCATATATGTGGCTGGCGGACAAGAAAATAAAATATATCTTTTCGATGTAAATTCTGGTGCACAAAAAGGATTTATTGACTGTTCTTCAACAAGTGAAACTTTAGATTATTCTCATGGATATATCGGTGATTTAAAACTATCAAAAGATGGTAAAACCTTGTATGCCGTGGATCAAATTGGATTTAGAATGGTGATTATTAATACAGAAACAAAAATTGTTTCACACTCGGTTCCTGTTGGTCGATACCCTTTTGGAATCTGCTTATCACCTGATGAAAAAAAGATTTATGTTGCCAATGTAGGAATGTTTGAATACTCGTTTATCAGAGAAGGAATAGAAAAAAATGCTAAAGTAAAACCGATTAATTATCCAGCATTTGCCTATGGATCGCAAGAAATGAAAACTGGAATAGAAAATGATACCATCTCAATTAAAGGATTGGGAGATTTAAATGCTATTGACGCATTTTCCGTATTTGCGATAAATTTAGAAAACCCAAAAGAACCGAAGGTTATTAAAAAAATTAAAACGGGTCACCTAGTAGGTGCTCTTGTCGATGGTATCCCAGCAGTAGGGGGTTCTAGTCCGAATTCTATAGTTGCAACGGATGAATTTGTTTTTGTAAGTAATGGCACCAATGATAATATTTCAGTGATTTCTATTGAGCAAGATTCTATTGTTCATACAATATCTTTAAAACCCGATGAAAGGATCCAACAGTTTAGAGGAGTTATACCCTTTGGTTTAGCTATTAGCCCTGATCAAAAAAGACTCTATGTTGCTGAATCTGGAATTAATGCACTTGCTGTTATTGACATAAATAGCATGAAGGTATTAGGACATATTCCAACAGGATGGTTTCCATCTAAAGTAGAAGTAAGTAAAGATGGCTTCAAATTAATCGTGGCAAATGCAAAAGGTTTTGGAAGTGGTCCCAACGGTGGTGAAATTTTTAATAAGGGTGCCGAAGGAAGTTATATTGGTTCACTCATGAAAGGTACTGTCCAAGTCTTTGATATTCCAAAAGATGAGGAATTATTAAATCTAACACAACAAGTTATTTCTAATAATTTCAAATTCACCAAAGCAACAGATCCTATTTTCGAAAAAAGGAGGAATAACCCCTTACCATTATACCCCGGTGAAAAAGAAAGCCCTATAAAACACATCGTATTTATTTCAAAAGAAAATAGAACTTATGATGAAATTTTTGGTCAAATAAGAAAAGGAAATGGAGATCCAACCATTGCTCGTTTTGGAATGAATGCGACGTTCAAAAACAGAAAGAAAACAGATTCAGTAGTAAATACAACGGTAATGCCAAACCATTTGGCATTGGCAAGACAATTTGGAATTTCAGACAACTTTTATGTAGATGCCGATGTCTCTGCAGACGGACATAGGTGGTTAGTTAATACTTATCCAAATGAATGGTGTGAAACTAGTACCGCCGCCAGTTATGGCGGTAATAGAAGTTTTAAAGAAGACTCCAAAGCACCTGGCGTTTTTGCTATGAATGGAGCGGCTGGAGCGATTTACCCAGAAGACTATAACGAAGCAGGATCTATGTGGGATCATTTAGAACGCAATAAGATTGACTTTTTCAATTTTGGATTCAGCATCATGTTTGAACCTGCTCTATACAAGGCGGAGTATAAGTATTCTGGTATTCATCAATATGTGAACTACCCGATGCCGAAACCTTTATTTGAAAGAACTTCCAAAATGTATCCGACTTATAATATGGCGATTCCAGATCAATTTAGAATTGATCAATTTATAAAAGAATTTGATATGAAATGGATGCAAGGCAATGAAAAAATGCCAGCATTTTCTACTGTTATTATTCCGAACGATCATGGAGCGGGAGATCGACCAGAAGCTGGATTTCCATTTAGAGAAAGTTATATGGCTGATAACGATTTAGCTGTTGGTCGGATTGTAGAATACCTCTCTCATACTCCTTACTGGGAAAATATGCTTATTGTAATTACAGAAGACGACGCCCAAAATGGAGTAGATCATATCGATGCGCACCGTAGTGTCTTAATGCTGATTTCTCCCTGGATAAAAAAGGATTATGTAAGTCACACTCATACTAGTTTTGGAAGTATTTTTAAAACCTTTTGGAATATATTGGGTCTCCCTTATCTAAATCAATATGATGCTGGAGCCTCAGACTTACATGATTTTTTCACAGATACTCCAAACCTAAAACCTTATAATGCTCTGGGAGTAAATCCTGCTATGTTTGAACCTCAAAAAGCATTAGATCCCTTTGATGAAACTTTTGATTGGAAAGCGCTAGAAGAATCACCCGAGATTGACAATCCAGAAGATATGTTGCGTGAAAGCAAAGAGCAAGACAAGGATCGATTGGAAGGAAGAGAGCGCGAAAATTAATGTAATTATATCAACGCACCATAGAGCACTGCTGCAAGCACTGCTCCAATAATTGGTCCTACAATTGGAATCCAAGAATACCCCCAATCACTACTTCCTTTTACAGGAAGAATAGTATGCATTATTCTAGGTCCAAGATCTCGAGCTGGATTAATAGCATAACCAGTAGTACCCCCTAAAGAAAGTCCAATAACCCATACTAAAAAGGCAACAGGCAATGCTCCCATGGAGCCTAATCCAATTACTGCACCCGAATCTGATGCTAATTCCAATTCAGGTCCCGCTATATAAAATATCACAAACACTAAGGCAAAGGTTCCTATTATTTCACTTATTAAATTGGAGGTTGTATTTCTAATAGCGGGCCCAGTTGCAAAACAGGCTAGTTTACCTCCCTCATCCTCTGTAATCTTGAAATGATCCTTATACATCAGCCAAACTAAAAATGCCCCTAACATTGCACCAGTCATTTCACCTATTAAATATTGAGGCACAAGACTCCAAGAAAGTTTCCCTGCGACAGCTAAGCCTATAGTTACTGCTGGATTTAAATGTGCCCCACTATGTGGTCCTGCAATAACAACTCCAACAAAAACGGCCAAAGCCCAACCTGTGGTTATAACAATCCATCCAGAACCATTACCCTTTGTTCCTTTTAATACAACATTGGCTACAACTCCATTTCCTAACAATATTAAAAACATGGTCCCTAAAATCTCTGCTACTATAATTGATGACATATTTTATTCTTATTTTTTATTCAACTTATTCTTCTATCCAACTCTGAGCACATTTCACGGCCTTGTGCCAATAATGAAGCATATCTTTTACTTTTTCCTCATTAGAAACGGGATGAAATTCCTTATCAATAACCCATTGAGATTGAATATCTTCAATACTATCCCAATACCCAACTGCTAAACCAGCCAAATATGCAGCCCCCAATGCCGTTGTTTCCAATGTTTTTGGTCTTAATATTTTAAACCCAAATAAATCTGATTGGATTTGCAATAATAAATCGCTCGCAGCAGCTCCTCCATCAACCCGTAACTCCACACTTTTCTCCTTAGAATCTGCTTCCATTGCTTTTACAATATCATATACTTGAAAAGCAATTCCTTCAATTGTAGCTCGAGCAATATGAGCATCTGTTGTTCCTCTTGTTATTCCCATTAAAGCACCTCGCGCATAAGGATCCCAATAAGGTGCACCTAATCCTGTTAAAGCTGGAACAAAATAGACCCCACCATTGTCCTCAACAGTTTCTGCCAAATGATTTATACCTGGAGCTGTTTTTACCATTTTAGCGCCATCACGTAACCACTGAATCGCTGCTCCACCAACAAAGACACTTCCTTCCAAGGCATATGTTGTTTTACCATTAATTTTCCAACCTATAGTTGTCAATAAATTATTCTCTGAATACACTGCTTTCTCACCAGTATTCATTAACAAAAAACAACCTGTACCATACGTGTTTTTAACCATCCCTGGTTTCGTACACATTTGTCCAAACAGAGCCGCTTGTTGATCTCCTGCAATTCCCGCAATTGGTATTTGACTTGAAAAGATACTCGTATTGCCATATACTTCACTGCTCTCTTTTACAGTTGGCAACATTGCTATTGGAATATCAAATAATTCTAATAATTCTTTATCCCATTCTAAATTATGAATATTGTAAAGCATGGTTCTACTCGCATTAGAAACATCTGTGATAAATAATTCGCCCTTTGTTAATTTCCATATCAACCAGGTATCAACAGTCCCAAAACACAACTTACCAGCTTCTGCTTTTTCTCTGGCTCCTTCAACATTGTCTAAAATCCATTTTAGTTTTGTTGCAGAAAAATAGGCATCCAATACCAATCCTGTTTTTTTCTTAATCGTATCTATATGACCTAGTTCTTTTAATTCATCACAATATTTTGCAGTTCTTCTATCTTGCCATACAATAGCGTTGTAAATTGGCTCACTTGTTTCTCGATCCCATACTACCGTAGTTTCTCTTTGATTTGTGATTCCTATGGCAGCAACATTCTCAGTATCTATACTTTGCTTAGCCAAAACCTCTGTAACTACAGAAATTTGAGAAGACCAAATTTCTTTAGCATTATGCTCTACCCATCCAGGTTTTGGGAAAATTTGTTCAAACGGCTTCTGTGAAACGCGCACCATTTCTCCTAAATGATTAAATAGAATCGCTCTGGAACTTGTTGTACCTTGATCTATGGATAAAATAAATTTTTGTTTCATGTATTTATATTTATTGTTTTTTAATGGTCACATGGTTCATCCATAACCCT